>Ga0256845_1001209_pt1 | contig 21310 bp, 20 predicted proteins | sample RiftiametaG_FD_189101 | JGI IMG/M metagenome (GOLD analysis project Ga0256845, IMG submission 189101) | Tube worm associated microbial communities from hydrothermal vent at the East Pacific Rise, Pacific Ocean - Riftia | ecosystem: Host-associated > Annelida > Integument > Unclassified ...
TGAATTACACTTTAGTCAGGAACGACTCCTTAAAGCGGTGCGGGACTTTAAAGAAAAATATGAATTCGGCCAACTCAATAACGAGCCTTTATCCAAACCCATATATACTCGCGACCTTCCCGCTGAAACCGGGGATGTTGAACTACTTGATGACTTTTTTGAGATGGAGTTCGATAAGTATGATGATTTTAACATCCTCTCACGCAGCCTCGTTGAAATTGGAACAGATATTTCAGAAATTATGAATCAACTGACCGAATTTTTCGATCAGTTTGAAGAAGAATCGTCACAAATTCGCCGGATTACTGATGAATTGCAGGAAGAAATTACGAACATCCGCATGGTGCCGGTCGGACAACTGTTTCACCGATTTCATCGGACTGTCCGGGATGTTGCCAAGCAGGAATCAAAAATTGTCCGTTTAAAAATTTCCGGGGAAGATGCGAAGCTTGATAAAACAGTGATCAACGAAATTGCTGATCCGTTGATGCACATGATCAGGAATTCGGTCTCACACGGGATAGAATCCCCGGAACATCGGGAAGCGAAGGGAAAACCCCGTGAAGGCCAGGTGTCGCTGAACGCCTTTAAAGAAGGGGATCACATCATTATAGAGATCAGTGATGATGGCAACGGCCTTGATATGCAGAAAATCCGGGAAACGCTTGCGGAAAAAGGGCTTTGCTCAATGGCTGAGATCGAACGGATGTCTGACGACGAGGCGATAAAGTATATTTTCGCGCCAGGGTTCTCCACGCAAAAAAACGTCAGCGCCATCTCCGGTCGAGGAGTCGGGATGGATGTTGTCAAAACCAATATCGCCAAACTTGGCGGAGTCATCGACATTAAAACCGAACTCGGAAAAGGCTCAAAATTCTCCATCAAACTTCCGCTGACACTTGTGATTTCCGCAGCCCTGCTCTTGAGAGCAGGTAATCAGGAATTTGCCATTTCACTCACATCCGTAGAAGAAACCGCTCGGGTTCCGGCTCATCATGTTCATGGCATTGGCAGTCAGGAAGTGATTAAACTCCGGGACTTCGTGCTGCCGATTCGGCGTCTCAACAACATCCTTCAGTACCACTCCGGTAACGGGACGGCATCTTCGCACCAGCAATACATCTCGATCGTGATCGTCCGTTCTGCTGAAAATGCTCTTGCGTTGGTTGTCGATGAATTAATCGGTCAGGAAACGATCGTAATTAAACCATTGGGAGACTATCTTAAAAAGGTTCCCATCTTTTCCGGGGCGACCATTTCCGGAGAAGGAAAAGTTCGTCTTATTCTTGATATTACAGCGATTATCGAACAGGAACTCCTTTCAGAAAGAGCCGAGCATGTTACATCCACGACAATCGAACTGACCGACGAGACGTTTGCCCATGCTGTATCACAACATCCTCAAAAGAGAAAACCAGAATTGATACTGGTCGACGATTCAATCAGTATCCGTAAAATGATCGGAATGCTTCTGAGTAAGGCTGGCTACCATGTTGATTCTGCCGTTGATGGCGTTGAGGCGGTTGAAAAAATTGCTGAAAAATCCTATGATTTAATTGTGACGGATTTAGAAATGCCGCGAATGCATGGTTATGAACTGATCACAGAGATCCGGAGCAACCCAGCCCTGGACACTGTTCCAATTATCGTCATGACCTCGCGGGCAGGTGAGAAACATCAAGCGAAGGCCCTGGAACTCGGGGCAGATGATTATATCGTTAAGCCGGTTGAGGAAGACACTTTAGTGCAAAGTGTTCAGAAATTACTTGCCCGGCAGGGAGTGGGGATAGGGCAGTGATACGGGTGCTCGTCGTTGATGATTCAACTTTAATGGTGCGGCTGCTTAGTGGGATAATCAATGAACATCCCGATCTCTGCGTCGTTGGGTCTGCCTCTCATGGTTACGAGGCAGTTCGGAAAGCTGAACAACTCCATCCCGATGTGATCACGATGGATGTCAATATGCCCCGCATGGATGGTCTGAAGGCCGTCGAACACATCATGAGCATTGTCCCGACTCCAATCGTGATGATCAGTTCTTTGACTCAACAGGGAGCAGAGATGACCATCAAAGCTTTAGACCTTGGGGCGATTGATTTTGTGCCAAAACCTTCAGGGTATGTGTCACCTGATATTGGAGAGCTTGCCACCGAAATTATTGCCAAAATACAACTTGCGGCAAAAATTCGAGTCGTGCGAACCGTCAACCGATCCTCCTCTTCAGACCCATTCTCTCGTCGCCGTTCCCCCCATTATCCCCATGAGACCCCGGAGAAACAAGACATCGACATTGAAAATGCTATTTTCAAGTACGTCCGGTCAAATGTGTCGGGAAATGCCTATCATTACGAACATGTTGTAGTGATTGGATGTTCTACAGGGGGTCCACAAGCGCTCAATGACATCCTCGTACGTTTCTCTGAACATTTTCCAGCGCCAATTCTCGTCGTTCAACACATGCCGGAAAAATTTACCGGGAAACTCGCCGAACTGTTAAATGATCGGAGCTCGTTACATGTTATGGAAGCGCGGGAAGGAGTGAGAATTCGAAAAGGCGTAGTGTATATTGCTCCAGGCTCGTCGCACATGAAAGTTCTTTCAGATCGAACGCTCGCCTTAGTTCATGGAGAACAAAAGGCGTCAGAACCCTGCCCGTCCGTTAATATGCTCATGCGATCTGCCTCAGAAATTTTCAGAGATCGTGTTATTGGAGTCATTCTGACCGGCATGGGCAACGATGGGGCGGATGGTATGAACGCGATCAAAAATGCGAGCGGCGCCACGATTGCTCAGGATGAAGAGACCTCTCTTGTCTTTGGCATGCCTAAAATGGCAATCGAATCAGGATGTATTGATTCGATTGTGCCCCTCCCCCTGATCGCTGATGAAATTATGGGGCTGTTACGATTAAAAAAAGGCGTAGCAAAGAAGAAAATATGAGTTATTCATCCTCTGAAATGCCCTCAAGAGAGAATTTTTTGTAAAAACCTGTTCTTTTCGCACTTTTATTCTTGCATATGGATGAAAATGGAGTACAATTAGCCTGTTTTGAAATTGGCGCTGAAAAATTCGCCTTTAATATGGAGTATCTGGTTGAAATTGTCCAGGTTCGACAGACAAAGATCACTCCATATTGTTCGCCGGTCCCGATTATCCGGGGGCAATGGGATTATCGGGGAGCATCAGTCTACCTGATCGATGTTCGTGAGTTTTTCGGCCTGAAAGAGCGTGAGTCCTTCTCTGAGGCGAACAACGAGAGCGAAGAAGACGTAACGACCCAAGAACCTGTCGCGAAAAATATTCTCGTCGTCAAGATACAAGAGCATATTTTTGGTTTACTGACTGACGCGGTATTACAGATGCAGTCTCTCTCGGAATTATATGAATATCCGACGATGGTGTCAACATTGCCGCGACGATATTTCGCCGGGGTAACAATTATTAACGCTGAGCTTGTTTTGTTACTGGCGATTGAAGAATTTATTAATACTCATGAACTGGACATCCTGTTTGGTCGAACAAGTGAGGTCGATGAAAGGCGTGCTTCACTCATTCACTGATTGAAAGGAGAGCATCCTATGGCTCAGAAAGTGCTTATTGCCGATGATCAAATCGCATCCCGACGCATGTTCGAGATGGTGTTAGCCCGTGAAGGATATGATGTCATTACCGTCGATTCAGGAGCAAAAGTGTTAGACATGGTCAAGGAAAAACACCCTGATATTGCCTTAATTGACGCCATTATGCCGGAAGTTGACGGCTATCAGGTCTGCGAAATGTTAAGAAATTCTCCCAACTTGAAACAGCTACCGGTCATTTTGCTTGCAGGAAAGCATGAGGCTTTCGATAAAGAACGGGGCATGAAGGCAGTTGGAGCAGAAGCCGCAATCTTGAGTAAACCAGCCAAATCAAATGTGATTATTGCAAAAGTCCAGGAGTTTTTAGCACAGCCGGAAAAGGAAACTGTGACCGCAGCCTCTGGAGAATCAGATTTACTCGCAACAACAAACGTCGTCCAGGAACCAACATTTGTCCAGGAAGAATATGAATTCGACGAAGATTCAGAAGAAACCGATCTCATGGTTGAAAGCGAATTCATGGATGAAGAGGAGGAATTTGACAATCTCGATGAAGAAGAGGATATTTCTGACAACGAGATTGGAGGGCTTCCGGAAGAAACGTTCCCTCTTGAAGAATCCCACGAAGAACAACCGGCCGCGATGGAAACCACACCGGTTGTTGAGGCTCAGACTTCGCAAGGCGCGCTATCTTCCACCACCACCGCAGCTTCACAACCAGAGGCGATGGCACAGTTTTCTGATGAAAAGCTTGACATGATTGCCGAGGAAATTGCACAACGGTTAGCTGGAAAGTTTGTTCCGGTCCTCATGCAGGAACTCGCAAAATATGTTATCCAGTTTCCGGCTGTCAAGAGCATTGTAGAAAATACCAGTAAACAATTAGTGAAAGAACTGCTACCAGAGCTGCAGGATAAGCTGTAACCGCGAGATTGGGAGGGATGGCACGGGGGCCTTGTGTGGAAACGATGATCGAGTGCGTGGAGTGCTCAAGCTGGGATAAACTCTGTTGATTGAAACGTGACCTGTATTGCTGTGTATGTTGCTACGTAATGTGAATGAGGAAGAATCGCTATGAACGCAGAACAGAAGAAATTTTTGAGTATTGATCCACATTCCCTCGCGAAACATTTTGATGCTCAGGACGCTGAACGACGCTGGGACAAAAGATGGGATGAGACAGGAATTTATCGCTATGACCCGACCATTTCCAGAGACCGCACATTTGTGGTGGATACACCGCCCCCGACGGTTTCAGGCTCTTTGCACATCGGCCATGTGTTCAGTTATACCCATACTGACGTGATCGTGCGGTACAAACGCATGAAAGGGTATAACATTTACTATCCCATGGGCTGGGATGACAATGGGTTGCCAACCGAACGCCGGGTTCAGAACTACTTCCATGTGACATGTAACCCGACCGTTCAATATGATCCTGATTTTCAGGGCCGGCAAGCCAGCGCAAAAGTACGGAAAAAACGCCCGCAAGAGATCTCGCGAAAAAATTTCACAGAACTCTGCTTACAACTCACGAAAGACGACGAGCAGGCATTTATGCAGCTTTGGCGTCGGATCGGACTGTCGGTCGATTGGCACGAAGAGTACGCGACCATTGACGATCGCTGCCGGTATCTTGCCCAGTTCAGCTTTCTCGATCTCTACCAAAAAGGGCATATTTACAATCAGGAATCCCCAACCATGTGGGATGTAAATTTCCAGACCGCCGTGGCTCAGGCGGAACTCGAAGATCGCCCCATGACCGGAGCGTTTTACCACATTGCTTTTGGAGTTGAAAACGATGACCGCCAGTTTGTGATAGCGACAACACGCCCGGAACTCCTGGCCGCCTGTGTTGGGGTCACTGCCCATCCTGATGACAGCCGCTATCAGGACCTGTTTGGCAAACGCGCCATTACCCCGCTCTTCCGTGTTCCTGTCCCAATCTTTCCAAGCGAACTCGCCGATCCGGAAAAAGGCACCGGCATCCTGATGGTCTGTACGTTCGGCGATCAAACCGATGTGAATTGGTGGAAAGAGCAACACCTCACTTTACGGCAAATCATCGGACTGAACGGACGATTGTTACCGGTCACCTTTGGAGCAGAAGGCTGGGAAAGCCTGAATGCTGACGCCGCCAATGCGTATTATGAACGCATCACCGGGCAGAATGTGAAAAACGCGCAAAAAATTATGGCAGAACTCCTTCGCGATCCTGATGGTGGAGCTTCCGGCCCAGGCGCTCCATTACAAGGAGAGCCGGAACCATTAACTCATGATGTGAAGTTCTATGAAAAAGGCGAGCGTCCGCTTGAGTTTGTTCCGACTCGCCAATGGTTTGTACGCTTGATGGATAAAAAAGAGGATTTGCTTGAAAAAGGGAACCAGATTAAATGGCATCCTGATTATATGCGATTGCGTTACCTGAACTGGACGGAAAATCTTCAATTCGATTGGTGTATCAGCCGACAACGCTATTTCGGCGTGCCTTTTCCCGTCTGGTATCCGTTAGATGAACATGGCAGACCAGATTATGCCAGTCCTCTCTGTGCGAATCCGTCTCAGCTCCCCATCGATCCGATGAGTGACGTCCCACCGTCTTATACCGAAGAGCAGCGCGACGTTCCCGGAGGATTTACAGGAGAATCCGACGTGTTTGACACCTGGTTTACCAGTTCCCTGACCCCGCAGATCGGTTCATATTGGGAGAAAGATGCCGAACGCCATCACAAATTGTTCCCAATGGATATTCGTCCGCAAGCCCATGATATTATTCGGACCTGGGCCTTCTACACCATTGCCAAAGCGGCGTTGCATGAAAACACAATTCCCTGGAAACACGTTATCTTATCAGGCTGGATTCTCGATCCTGATCGCAAAAAAATGTCGAAAAGCAAAGGGAATGTGGTCACCCCGATGGAATTCGTCGAACAGTATTCTGCCGACGGCGTTCGTTATTGGGCCTCAAACGCTCGGTTGGGAGCCGATACGGCATTTGAACCGAAAATGTTGAAGATCGGAAAACGACTGGTGACAAAACTCTTCAATGCCGGAAAATTCGTACTCGCCAACGAAGCTGAGGTTGCTCCGGTGACAGAGGAACTTGATAGAGCGTTTCTGTATAAACTTGCCCAGCTTGTTGAACAGACCACTGTTGCGTTAGAAGCATTTGATTTTGCGAACGCGCTGTCAGCCACGGAAAAATTTTTCTGGCAGAACTTTACGGATAACTACATCGAACTCGCCAAAAATCGAGCCAAAGGGGTCGGCGACGTCGACGAAGCAGGACGCAGTTCAGCAGTCGCCGGTTTGCGCAGCGGTCTCAATGTTCTGCTCCGATTGTTTGCCCCGATCTTGCCATATATCACGGAAGAGATTTGGTCATGGGCATTTGCGAAAGAATATGGTCTGGAAAGCATTCACCAGGCTGTCTGGCCAGATCGCTCAGATTTTCAGAGCATTGAACCACCGCAATATGCGGACAGCTTTGATATCGCCGTTGCAAGCGTGGGGGAAATCCGAAAATATAAAACTAAGCAAGGCGTGTCTGTTGCAAAAGAGATGGAGTCGTTGACCCTGGCAGGCCATCCGGCATCTTTGGAAAAACTCACCGCAGTCATTCATGACGTGATGGCTGCGGTGCGCGTGAAAACCTACACGCTCACAGAAGATTCCGACCTGGAAGACATGACGTTTGCTGTTCTTGAGGGGACATTCATCGAACAAACTTAGTTTGGTTCCAGGAATGTTCAGGTATGTACGCGCAAACGGAGACATACGCAACAGCAAATTTTTATTAAACTGACTCCGTGTACATCTGTCAAACATAATAAGTGTATTGGGGTAGGAATTTTTATGAGTGTAGAGACCGGTCAAAGCAATGCGTTGCTCGCAAAAGATGCGCTTCACTCCTGAGAATTTGCATCCCAAAGCAATAAGTCTGCTTTCATGACTACAAAATCCCTGAACGGGATTTTGTAGTCTTTTTATGTCAAACGTATTGTCAAAACCAGAACACATTGAGATGGAAACTCGCCGATGCCGATAACCAAACTTCCGGGAAAAAAATTTACACTGACCAAAAGTAATACAAGCATTAATGCCAGGATACTTGATGTCCTTCGGTCAAAGTCGCATACCTATATTTCTGGCGAAGAACTCAGTCGCGAGTTGAAAATGTCGCGTACCGCTGTCTGGAAACACATCAACGCCTTACGTTATGTAGGTTATCGTATCGAAGCGATTACGTCGGTAGGGTATAAACTGGTGTCATCCCCCTCGCTGCTCCTGCCTCTTGAAATTAAAAATGGGTTGCACACAGAATGTATCGGCCAGAATATTCACTGGGAATACGAATCGGATTCTACCAACACGCTGGCGCTTCATCTCGCCGAAAAGAACGCGTCAGAAGGCACTGTCGTCGTGAGCGAGTCTCAAAAACATGGCCGGGGGCGCATGGGACGTGACTGGATTTCACAGCCGGAAGCCGGAATCTATCTTTCTGTCATTTTGCGCCCCAATTTTGTACCAATGAAAGCTCCCTGCCTGACCTTTATCTCTGCTATCGCTCTGGTAGAATCTCTCGACCGGGTCTTTGGTCTGAAAGCCCGGATTAAATGGCCGAATGACGTCATGATCGGGGGCAAAAAAGTGGCAGGGATTCTGACAGAATTACGAGCCGAAATGGAAAGAATTCATCATGTCATTATCGGGATTGGGATTAACGTGAACAATACCCGTTTTCCTAGAGCCCTGAACAACCATGTGACCTCTCTTACCCTTGAGCTTAACCAGAAAGTGTCTCGGCTGGCTCTTGTTCGGGCATTATTGGAATCTCTGGAAAAATGGTATTTTGTGACTCTTCGTGACCACCCGGAACGCACCTTTGAACGATGGCGCGAACTTTCCGGCACATTGGGACGCCACGTGGAAGTCAATGTAGGAAATGGCATTGTGAAGGGAATTGCAAGCCGCCTCGGCCCGAGTGGGTCCCTCTATGTTCAACTTGATTCAGGGGAAGAACAAGAAATTCTGGCGGGCGATGTCACGATGATCGAAAAAGTCTGACGCACAACGATCTGGTATGGAAGAACACTCCTATTGGGAACACATCGAGCGATATTTCGTCGAAAAACGGGGGAATTCGCTCATTCTCTCTCCGAAAGACTGGCCTCTGGTTGCTTCATGGCAGGAACGGCATATTCCGCTCGAAGTGATTTACCAGGGGATTAATACGGCTTTTGAACGCTTTGAAGAACAGCAGACATCCGGACAGCGTCGGTCGTTTCAGACACTCGCCTCTTGCAAGTACGATATTGAAACTTCCTGGAAACGCTGGAAAGAAGAACATCCGGAAGTGCATGAACCCGATGAACAGGACATCTTTGAAGCTGAATGCCGGAAACTGGTCACAAAACTTCGAAGTACTGCAGCGCAGCTTCGGCAGTATATGATGGAGGCGCATTACTCGCTGCTTCATGAGGCTCTTTCCTCTGCTGTCCACATTCTTGAAGCCGGAATTACGACTGTCGAAGAAGCCGGCAGCGAACGTGCTGTCGCTGACATACGGGAGAAGGTGCTCCAGGCTGAGCAACAGCTGTTGTCTCATCTCGAGGAGCAACTCCCGGAAGACATTCGGCGGGAGTTTTATCAGAAAGCTGAAGCCAGGCTTGCCTCCCATAAACATCAGATGAACGCCTCTGTGTACGAGGAAACATTACAGTTGGTCTTTCGCCAGGAACTCCATCACGCCTATCCGCTGCCATCATTTTTATGAGCACAAAGACTCCCTGACGTTCTTCCAATGTGAAAGGGAGGAGCAGAATTCTCTCAAGGAGCGCACACGTGAATTTGCTTTTCGCAAGCTGCTCCTCCCCTCACGTATAACCTGAAAGAACGCCAGAAAAGATGTCCCACCGGCTCCTCATCAAAAATATACAGACGTGACAAATATTCTGTAAATTCCTTCTTGACAAGCAACGCTCCCTTCAAAAGACTTCTATGAAGGCTGACGTTTCTGCTTTGGTCGGACGAGCAGCCTCCTCTGTTCCTTCGGGACGGTTGTCTTTACTCCCGTTTCCAGGCTTCAGCCTGGGACCGTTATATCCTGGGAGCTCCAGCTTCCTTTTTTCTCATATCTGACAGGAGAGGAAACAATGAAAAGACAGATGTACACACAGACAGGCATCATACTCATTGGTGCTATAGTCATTTTTCTCAGCAGTCAATGGACGTTTGCGGCTGAAACACCGATTTTGTATTTATTTTGGGGCGATGGCTGTCCTCATTGTGAAAAGGAAAAACACTTTTTACAAAATCTGCGCCGGCAGTATCCGGAGCTTGAGATGCGGTGGTTTGAAACCTGGGAGCATCCGGAGTTTGCCAAACTCGCTGATAGTCTCCGCAAAGCTTATAAAATTAAAACGGCCAGTGTTCCGATGACGTTTCTGGGGGCCTGGAGCAGGGTCGGTTTCCGCTCAGCCGACACCACTGGCACGCAAATCGTGAAACAAATCGAGAACTGTCTGCAAGCAGAATGTCAGGATGCTCTTGCGAAACTTGGCCCACAGGCTATAGTTGAAAAAATTTACACTGAAGCCGTTCAAAACAAACCGAAAAACTGGGAATATTTTCCGGCATTGTCGAAGAAAAAAGAGTAGCAGGGTTCACCTTACGCCAGGTGAGAGTTACTGAGCAGTATCCTGGGTAGTCTCTTCTGCGACAGATGTCGGCTGATGATAGGCCAGACTTTCGTCAACAATGCGTAAGGCCTCTTCCATGACCTTGTCTGCTTGTTCCAGGGTTGGAGTGTACTTGGCGAATTTCACCATATCGGCTTCCGGGAGAAAGTTGCTCACTTGCCGTTTAATCGCGTCCGGCATGTTCTGCGCCTGAATGTCGGTCAGAATTTCTCCTGTGGTTCGCTCAAGGACAGGGAAATGGTATTCTGCGCCCAAAAATTTCCGTACCGACTCGGACACGAAGGTGTAATATTCCTTGAACTGCCCTTTTGACGGCAGGTGCATGGCCTGAATTTCTGCCAGTTCCCGATGCGCCACATCGCCCGGCGGCAAAGGCGGCGGAATACGGAGAACCGCAGTCTGACGGGGCTTACGATATTTCAGATACAGGAAACCCAACAATCCGCCCACAAGTAGAGCGGCGGCAATAATGGCCGGAACCACGAGAAAATGATAATCCGTAGCAATGTCGAGATTGTCGGTGTTCGGATTCAGCACAAAAATCTGCGTGGGTTTCACCACTTGTTGCACCTCTTCCCCGCCTGCTGTCCGATAGGTGACGGTAAACTCAGGGATGACATATTCTCCGGCAACCGTTGGTTGAGCGGAGACAAGATATTGATACTCTTCGACGGTTTGTCCCTCAATCTGTTGCGGCGTAACCTGTTGCGATTGATCCAGGACAAATTCCAGCGACGCCGGTTGAGGCGTTGGAGTCGGGGGAACATCAGATTTATCGGTCGTTTGGTCAGTCTCAGAGGTTTTATCTGGTTCAGAGGCATGGAATACTGCGCTGAGAGTTTGCGGCATGGCTGACATCGTCACCGGTTTACGTTTGACGACTTTCAGACGCAGTTCTAAGGCTTCACCGAGCATCACCGGGCTATTGCTCACAACCTGCACATCAACAATGGAGGAAACAGTGAGTTGAGCCGGATCAGCGACTGCGGCAATGGGGTTCACGTGGGGGCCGTCGAACTGAATTGACGCCGGGCTGAATTGAAAGGTTCCTGGCTGATCAGGCCGCAGCGTATATTGGTACTGCTGAATCATGCGGCCTTTAAATTCCTGGGGAGCCAGGTGTTGCTTTTCAACAACAGTCAACCCCTGTTCTGAAAACTGTTCAACCGGATGGACCCGCAGCCCTTTGACAGAGTCAAATTTCAAAAAATACGTCAAGGTATCCCCCACCACAGGCGTTGTGGTGGAAAAGCGTGATTCAAGAATGTCAACGTCAGGTTTGACTGTCGGTTCTGCCGGTTGCGGAGCGTCCTGAGCAAATCCCGGGAGAACCAGGAATATCATAACGCTGGCGGTCAGAACAACATATCGGATGTATGAAGAGAAAAGGGTGCGTACCATGATTCACATTCACGTAAAGCCGCAGAGAGAAGCCCGAAAAACTCTCCGTCTCTGCGTCTTTGCGGTAAAAATCTAATACCGACTTGCTCGTTTTCGGAAATACGAAATAACGGTCTGGACATAAGGCTGATCGGTTCGGACATGAATAGCGTCGAGTTTCATAGCCCGGAACAGGCGATCACGGGCTTCTCTGTCCTGACTGGCAAGGTCGCTGTATGCCTTACGTACCTGAGGATCAAACGTGTCGAGCAGGAGCCGTTCTCCAGTCTCGGCATCCTCCAATTCCAATAACCCCACCGGCGGTACGTCTGACTCACGGGGGTCCGTGATGGTAATCGGAATAACATCATGCTTCCGTCTGGTGACTCGTAAAGCTTGTTCATAATTCTCGGCGAGAAAATCGGAGACCAGGAAGACCACCGCTTTCCGGGTGGTCACGCGGTTTAAATATTCCAGGGCCGCCTGAATGTCAGTTCCGGTTCCTCGTGGTTGAAAATAAAGCAGTTCCCGAATAACCCGCAGGACATGATTTTTTCCTTTTTTCGGCGGAACGTATTTTTCGATGCCGTCGGTAAAGGTAATCAGCCCGACTTTATCGTTATTGCGGATTGCGGAAAACGCCAGCACCGCACACAATTCGGCCGCCAATTCACCTTTCATCTGATTGACGGTGCCGAAACTCCCGGACGCGCTGGTATCAACCAGGAAAATCACCGTGAGTTCCCGTTCTTCCACATGAATTTTGACAAACGGATGTCCCATCCGCGCCGTCACATTCCAGTCTATGGCGCGGATATCATCCCCTTGCTGATACTCCCGGACTTCCAGAAATTCCATTCCACGTCCTTTAAAGACGCTGTGATATTCCCCGGCGAGCGATTCATTTACTAATCTATTCGTGTAAATTTCGATTTCACGAACTTTTTTCAGTATTTCTTTTGGGATCATAGCTTTTCAAAGCTGCTCCTGTTCCTGCCATGTCAGGATGATAATGTGGTGATTTCCTGAAAATAATGAATGGTCTCCAGGTCTGTTCTGAGATGCTGTTGGAGTTCTTCCAGATCATAATCCATTTGTAACCCAAGCCAAAACTGAGCCGATGTGCCAAAAAACTTTGCAAGACGTAAAGCAATATTAGGAGTAATCCGGCGTTTTTTTTGCACAATTCCAGCGATTCCTGTATATGACATTCGGAGCTCCTTCGCAAGTCTGGAGACCGAAATATTCAAGGGAATAAGAAACTCTTCTTCCAGGACTTCCCCTGGATGAATATTAGGTAAACGACTATCCATCTTGACAACTCCTTACAAGATACCCTTCAATTTAGTGGTAATCGATAATTTCTACTTTATAACAATGCCCTTGCCGCCATTCAAAGCAAATTCTCCATTGTTTGTTAATTCTGATACTATACCGCCCTTTTCGGTTTCCCTTTAAGGCTTCAAGCCTGTTTGCAGGCGGAACTTTTACATCATTGAGGTTCCTGGCATTATTGAGCATTCTCAACTTTCTCCGAGCAGTAGCTTGAATATCTCCTGGTAATTTTGTCGAAACATATCCATGCCAAATTTTTTCTGTCTCTTTTGAAGAGAATGATTTAATCATTGTGTCAAGTTACCTGTATCCCTATGTTACCAGATTAAGGAACCTCGATAGTATCAAAAATTTGTCTGATAATGTCTTCCGGCGTGCGTTCTTCAGCTTCAGCTTCATAGCTGAGAATAACGCGGTGCCGCAAAATATCCAGCCCCACAGCTTTCACGTCTTCCGGCGTCACATAGCCCCGCCGCCGCAAAAAGGCGTGGGCGCGAGCCGCTTTGTGCAGATAGATTGACGCGCGCGGCGATGCGCCGTATTCGATCATGTCCGCCAAATCCGGCAGATTATATGTCGCTGGTTCGCGGGTCGCAAAGATAATGTCAATAATGTATTCCTTAATCTTATCGTCAATATAGACCTGGTCAACCACTGAGCGGGCTTTCAGAATATCCTCCGGCGTGATGATCTGATTGACAGTAATCTCCCCGCCGGTTGCCATGCGTTCGGTAATGCGCAATTCTTCCTGCCTGGTCGGATAGTTGATGGTAATTTTCAGCATAAACCGGTCAACCTGGGCTTCAGGCAGAGGATACGTGCCTTCCTGCTCAATCGGATTCTGCGTAGCCAGCACCAGAAATGGCTCTTCTAAGGGATAGGTTGTGTCCCCGATTGTGACCTGACGTTCCTGCATTGCTTCCAATAAGCCGCTTTGCACTTTGGCAGGGGCGCGGTTAATTTCGTCGGCTAACACGATATTCGTAAAAATAGGCCCTTTTTTGGGCACAAAGGTTCCTTCCTTCTGATTATAAATCATGGTTCCGATTAAATCTGCCGGAAGGAGATCAGGCGTAAACTGGATCCGCTGAAATTTTGTGTGAATACAATCAGACAGGGTTTTGACCGTTAAGGTTTTTGCCAGACCAGGCACGCCTTCCAATAAGATATGTCCATTCGACAGTAACCCAATCAGCAAGCGGTCAACCATATATTCCTGGCCTACGATGACTTTGGCGATTTCTGTTTTCAGGTTCTCGACAAAGCTGCTCTCAGCCTGTACCATTTCATTAATCACTCGGATGTCCTGATACATCGTGACAATGTCCTCCTTTGGAAAGTGGAATCGAAAGATAGACTCGTGTTGTCCTGCGCGTTTGTCAACATGAGTACGTTCTCTAACCATGACTTCTGAGAACCACTTTTGTTGTCAATAAAAGAATGATCAGCAGATGGAAAATTCTTGGTACATACTTTCTCTGTGAGGTTGAAGGGAAAGTTCGTTATGAACTGGCAAAGACGGTTTTGGCGCCGATATAGCGTTGTTTGAAGTACGGCTCGTCCAGGTTGCTGATCGTGACGCCCGCACGAGGCGAGGCATGGATAAATTGATTATTGCCGATGTAAATCCCGACATGGGAAGGGCCTGGTTTATAAGTATGAAAAAAGACGAGGTCGCCCTGTACCAGGCGTCTCTTTGTAATCTTCTTCCCAAAACTGTTGCGATATTGAAGCCAGGACACTCGTGGTAATTCGATCCCATTCAATTTATAGACAAAATATATCAGTCCCGAGCAATCAAAACCTCTTGGAGTTGTCCCGCCCCAAGTATAAACGTTTCCAAGAAATTGTTCAGCCGTGGCGATAATATCACGGCGATATTTGGGGATGTCCGGTGGCAGGAGAATTGGACGCATTCTCTCCGTTGGCTGTGTTGTAGTCCCCGGCTCTTTCAGGGTGATCAGCGGTATTTCGAATAATTCCACCGGACGAACGGCAGTTCTGGAAATCCTCCCAATATCATTTGTCGGCAGGCGGACGAGATACCATTGCCCCGATTCCCCCAAAAAAGGTAATTCTGTGCCCATGGTGATCGGAATGGTTTGGCTGGGCCAAACAAAGATTTCACTTTGATCCTGTCGGATGATAATCGTCGTCACATGCCGCTCCGTCAGATAGGAGGCTTTGGCAGGTAACGGAGTCACGAGGGCTTTCCGCATCCAGCCCGACAGTTCCGGATATGGCCCGACTTTCACAGCATACCAGGAGGCGTATTCTTCTTCAATTCGGACCACATCACCATAGATGCACTGGGTTAAACGTTCAGAGTCTACATTCGGTTCAGCATACACATCGGCAAAGGTATGGTATACTGCTCCATATCGAACAACCGATGTTTTGCTGTTATGGTGAGCGCTCAACATTTGAGGAGAGAGTTGGGGACACGGTTGAGGAGCTTCTGTCGTTCCATGGTGACAGCTAAGGCAGAGCATGATCATCAACAAAGAAAGAGGACGGAAACGCACGAATATATGTTTCACAAATCGTTGTCTCATAATGTCAATGTATTCACACAGATAATCTGTTTTACAAAAGGAGTTTTTATTCTATTCCAGCCAACAGGAGAGAATTATGCCACCATTGAGCAGGAATGTCAACAAATAAAATGCAGGAAGATGGTTCTTCTGACAGAACAACTCAGCGATGTGAGGGGATTGTCGAATTGTGATACGCTATTTATAATGTATTTGCAGCGCATTTCCCAAGTACTGTTTTTCTGAGGCAGAAACGAATTCAAAAAGAAATCCATCTACGCTATCAAACGAAAAATTTTTTGGCAACAACATCGTTTTACAACTTCCTATGTTATGTAAAGGGGGGGATCGAATTTTTACCGCTGAGGACGCAGAGAATCGCAGAGGGAACATGTCGCGTGAAATGGCGTGTATTCGCGGCAACACCATGCTGGCAGAGAACGCCTTTGGAATTGATAAATGATCATCAGGGTGTCGAAAAATTTTACAGCGTGGGGTTTTCCATGTTACCAGAATCGCCTCTCCTTTCAAGCCCCTTCTCAAGCATGAACCTCCATCTACAGCCACTAACGCAAGGTTCAGAAAAAAAGATATGATTGTTGTGTAAGGGCGCAGTCTCCCCGCCCATTGACTGGCGCGGAGACCGCGCCCCTACATCTATGAACATTACCCTAGGTGGGGAAACCCCGCCCCTACTTTTTTGAGGCGTGTTCCCAAGCTCCAGCGTGGGAACACGCTTGCAGTCGAAGCTTCAGCTTTCCGACCACGTGCACCACGAAGCAGGAGCTTCGTGACGAGAGAACCACGCTTGGCAATTTTAGCATACTCCCCTGTAAAGTCATGATACAAACCATGAAAAACCGTCATGTGTCGCCCTTCCAGGGCTTGGGACGATGGGGTGGGATTCGTCATCCCACCGATGAATCGGTGGGCTAAGATGGAATGTCCCTCCGGGACGAAACAACCCGCAACCCCGTATAACCCGCAACCCGCACCCCGCGACTCGTAACCCGCAACCCGTAACCCGTAACATGAACAACTTCTCAATCGCATATTTTTGATGTTATCCCTTGACAAAATAACGTCACTATTTTATAGTACTATTAATCTAATAAAAAATTATGAAGTAAGACTGTATATTACGGGATTGGGGATGAGTAAAAAAGACAAGCTCCTGAGGAAGTTTTTAGCGAGACCACTGAAACGAGACTTAACGTATACCGAATTACGAACACTCCTTGAGAGCTTGGGGTATCGGGAGATACAAGGGCCGGGATCACGCGTCAGTTTTTATCATGAACAACTTGATGATATGATTGATCTTCATCAACCCCATCCTGGTAACGAATTAAAGATGTATCAGGTACGACTGATTCAGCAAAAATTACGTGAAGTTGTCTCTGTCTTACGGCAGGAAGAGCCTGAGTGACACAACAACGCCATGAAGGACGGAACAGGACGAAATATGAGTAATCTTTTACACTATAAAGAGTATTACGGCAGCGTGGAATATTCAGCGGAAGATGAGGTCTTTTTCGGAAATATTGAACATATCAACGATCTTGTCACCTTTGAAGCCACTGATGTCCAGGGGTTGCACCAGGCATTTCAACAGGCAGTTGACCACTATCTTGAACAGTGTGCTGCTCTTCAACGTGTACCCCAAAAGACGTTTAAAGGACGCTTTAATATCAGAATTTCTCCTGAGTTGCATAAACAAGCCTCATTATTAGCGGCTCAATATCGGATATCATTAAATAAATTGGTTGAACAGGCGATTCGCCATGAAGTTATTCGAAACACGTCTTCGGGGTAAATACCGTGAAATGTGCTGTCGATGAGGGGGATGCCGAACAAAGCAATGCACGCGATTTCTGCCAGCTGTCCGACCAAACGTGACCCTGAACGCTCTCACTATTCAACATGGGAGTTCTCCAACCTTTGGCGGCGGGATTCATAATGTCGGAACGCTGACATTAACAAACTCGACGTTGGTCACAGACAATCACGCGCTATATGAGGAGGGGAGATTACGAATACCGGAGCCCTTACAATGAATGGTACGGTGAGAAATAGTAGGGCTGAAGGGAATGGGGGGGGAGAATTGGGATCGAGGGGAACGGTCACGATAGAAGACGTCTTGGCCGAACTGACGAAAGGGATGGCACTTGGTCGGTTGCCAGCCTGTCAGCGGGAATGGCTTTCCGAACTGATGATTAAGGATGATTTCTTCGAAACCATCGAGGCCTTAAAAAAGGCGATGACGTGGGTACTCAAATTGATTGAAGAATTGTCGGGAGTTCCATCTCAATATTTCAAAAAATTCGTGAATACGGATTTTCAACAGTTCCGTGAGCAGGGTGAGGTTCTTAGATTACACGACTATTTTCGTGTATGCTGTGTCAGAGTACCTTACCGTTGTATTCGAAAAAGAGGGATGATCAAATGAAGAAGTCAGAACAAAGCATACACTGGGTTGGTAGGATTTTTGGAGGCATTACGGTTGCAGGAGTATCATTCATCCTATTTTGGTTCTGGGATACATGGGAACTCAGTCTCCCAGTCAGAATTATTCTTTCCATCACCGTGGGAATTCTGTTTCTTATCTTCGGAGGGAATGTGTGGCGATGGATCGAGGAAATCGATCTATGGTCATGACCAGAAAAGATGTTCGAATCGGATGATTCTCATGATGTTTCACAGATTGTTTGGATCATGTCATCTGTCGCATGACCCGGCCTGAAGGCGGTTTCGCCAATGCCCCAACAATGTTTGCCCCAATCCCGGTTCCCGAGTTACAGGAATTCCTCCTGAAGATGGCGAAAATTGCGTCCTGGTAGTCCTTCATGTATAATGGTGAACAGCGATCTTCCCGAAACATTACCGCTTTCAATTTTACGATATCTCCACTATACTTTACCTCTGTAAAGTGTACACGGAGACTGGCAGATCAAAACTGAATCTTCGACTGCAAGCGTGTTCCCAAGCTTCCAGCCTGGGAACACGAATAAACCCGCAACAGCTCGCAACACTTTACACGGGAGTAACAAGACAACAGAGCCAAGCGAGGACGCACCTTCTGCCCCCTTCTGCGCGACATCCTTCTTTAAGGCCGATAATATGTTAACGCTTCCGGCATAAACTTCTGGATATTTCGAATACGGGTTTCATCAGAAGGATGAGTACTCAAAATTTCGGGAGGCTTCCCTCCGCTATTCTGAGCCATTCTCGTCCAAAAATCAACGGCAGCATGGGGATCGTAGCCTGCCATAGACATAAAAATCAGTCCTAAATGATCTGCTTCGGTTTCATGAGTTCGGCTGTAGGGAAGCATGACTCCAAGCTGTGATCCTACTCCGAAGGCGGCCATCCATAACTGGCGGGTTTGGGCGGGTTTACTTTGCAACGCCACGGACAACGCGGCTCCGCTCAGTTCTACGAGCAACCCCTGGCTCATCCGTTCCCCGCCGTGTCCGGCAACGGCATGAGCAATTTCATGCCCCATTACCACGGCCAGTCCGATTTCATCCCGGGCTACTGGCAAAATTCCGGTATACACCACCACTTTTCCCCCTGGCATACACCAGGCGTTCACCTCATCACTTTCCACCAGATTAAATTCCCAGTTATAATTCTCAATTTTCTGCGCCATATTATTGTCGCGAAAAAACTGCTCTACGGCTCCTGCGATCCTGTTCCCAACTCGTTTCACAACTTCTATCTTGTCAGGGTTCTGGCTGAGTTGATGTTCTGACAAAAATTTATCATACTCCTGAAAACTCATCGCGGCCATTTCAGAATCAGGAATAAGACTCAGTTGACTTCTCCCCGTAATCGGAACAGTCGCGCATGATGTGAAGAAAACACTCGCGACAACAACAAACATCACAATAATACTGCCACGCTTGCAAAAATAATTGGAATGTCTCATAGTATTTGTCCTTATTCTCCAATTTTTAGTAATGAGAGTTTATACACTTCTTCCTTTTCAGGAAGGGAAACAAGAGGATAAACTCTTCTTTCCGAGATGATGTTCTCTCTTTTCGGAAAGCACAGATTCTCTTCAGTGAAAATATACGGTCTTCCCCCATCATCGTCAAGCAAAAACATCACGAATCAACAATAAGTAGAAATAACATTTCTGCTATTATTTAGCGTAGAGACGGGTTTCAAACCCGTCTCTACGCAGAAATCAATATAAATCTTAACCGACAAAAACGAAATTTTTTCAGAAATACGTTGAATGCTTGACAAAGCTCAATGCTTGCAGTAATATCCTTATCAGAAAATCTCAAACGTCTCTGACATCCGCCAAGGGGGACGGACGGTAAATTTCAGCTCACTTTTTCCTATGGCAGCGTTATGGTGAAAACACTCATTACATGGATGATTGGACTTCTCTGTTCTTCTTCCCTTGTGTCTGCTGGTGATTCTCCTCCTGCATTCTCCCTGGACTTTCAGCCCCAATTTAAACGGCTCACCATTGAACAAGGCTTATCGCATGGAGTGATTTATTCTATTGCACAAGATAAACAGGGGTTTATGTGGTTTGGTGGAGAAGGTGGGCTGGCAAAATATGACGGGTACACGTTTACCGTCTATCAGCACGATCCCTTAGATGAAAATTCTCTTTCGAACAATGGCATCAGCCACCTTCTGGTTGATCGCACAGGCGCGATCTGGTGTGCAACCTGGGGCGGCGGCGTGAATAAGTTTCTTCCTGAGACAGAAACCTTCATCCATTACCGTCAGGGGCCTGACAACTCTTCAGGTTTAAGCGATGACCGGGTTCAGGTCATCTATGAAGACCAACAAGGCATCTTTTGGTTCGGGACTTTTCGGGGAGGCTTGAACCGTTTTGATCCAGAAACGAAAACATTTACCGTCTATCAGAACGTTCCCGGAGATTCGTCGAGTCTCAGTCATAATCGGGTCTGGAGCATCACTGAAGATCATGTCGGAAATTTCTGGGTGGCCACCAGCAACGGCTTGAACAAATTAGACCGGACAACTGGTCGCTTCACCCAGTATACCCACGATCCCAACATCCCCGACAGCCTGAGTAATAACCAGGTGCGCTGGCTCTATGTCGACAGCGCCGGAACGCTCTGGTTATCAACTCAAAAAGGGTTAAATCGCTTTCATGCAGATACCGAGACGTTTACCCACTATTTTCACGAACCTGATAATCCGTTGAGTTTAAGCTATGAACAAACCTATAAAATGTGGGAAGACCATCAACAGCGGCTTTGGATTGGAGCCAATGCGACCGATTCCGCCGGTCTGAACCTGTTTGATCGACAACATGATCGTTTTATCCATTTTGCCCACAATACCTATGATCCCAACAGTATTAGCCATAATGACATTCGCGCAATCTACGAAGACCGTTCACACGTATTATGGATTGGGACGCGGGGCGGCGGAGTCAGCACACTTGATCTGAAACCGAGAAAATTTCTGGCAGCCACAGCAGATTCTACTGCCCCTGGCAGCTTATACGGAAACTCCGTGAATGCGCTTTATGAAGACCGCCATGGGGTCTTATGGATCGGAACCAGTGGGGGGGGATTGAATAAATACGATCCGAAGCACTCTCGCTACGTCCGGTTTACCCCGAGCAATTCATCTTTGAACAGTCGGACAGTGCTCGCCATTTACGAAGACCACACTGGCAATCTTTGGCTGGGTACCAATGACGGCGGTCTGAATCTTTTTCATCCCGAAACCGGAGAATTCCGGCATTTTCTCCATGATTCCCAGACACCAGGCAGCCTCAGCG
>Ga0256845_1001210_pt1 | contig 21298 bp, 18 predicted proteins | sample RiftiametaG_FD_189101 | JGI IMG/M metagenome (GOLD analysis project Ga0256845, IMG submission 189101) | Tube worm associated microbial communities from hydrothermal vent at the East Pacific Rise, Pacific Ocean - Riftia | ecosystem: Host-associated > Annelida > Integument > Unclassified ...
GTAGAACGCACATTTGGAGGAATCAAAAGATGGTTCTCTGGTGGAACAGCAAGATATAGAGGTCTTGAAAAAATGCATACTCAAAACCTGATGGAAGCCTTGTGTTATAATTTGTATCGAAGTCCAGTGATAATTGCGGCTAATTCAAAAAATCAAACTAGAAAAACGAAACAAATCTAGAAAGACTATTGCAATGGTCTTAATATTTCAAAATTTAATCAAAAATACGGTTTGACAGGGTTTGCTTTTTACTTTTGGGATTTTGGGATTTATTTTTTGGTGCTTAATTAGAAATGAGTTTAGTGAAAAGTAATACTTAATGCTTTTCAGCATCAACTTTTATTTTCAGCTTATAGAATGCTCTCTTTGCTGCACCTTCTTCTGCTTTCTTTTTTGAAGTTGCACGAGCTTTTGCTACAATTTCATCATCTAGTTTTAAGCGAACTGCAAAATGTTTCAGTTCGTCTTTGCCATTGTCTTCATAAATTTCAAAATTGAACTGTTTTTTATGTTTTTGGCACCATTCAATAAAAAGGCTTTTATAGCTTATTACTTTGCCTTCAAGCTTTTTGATGTCTACGTAAGGTTTAATTACTCTTTTCTGAATAAATTTTTCGCAATATTTAAAGCCTCGATCTAAATAAATTGCACCAACGAGGGCCTCAAAAACGTTTCCATAAATGTTGCCGCTAAATTGTTGCTTGGGAACTGTTGTTTTCAAAAATTTCACTAATTGAAGATCACGACCAAGTTCATTTAAATGTTCTCGGCTTACTACTTTACTCCTCATTTTGGTTAAATACCCTTCATTACCATCTGGAACTTTTTTATAAAAATGTGCCGCGATAACTGACCCCAACATAGCATCGCCTAGAAACTCTAACCTTTCATAATTTTGAGGTTGGCCTTCATCATTTTTTTCGTTAGTAGAACGGTGGGTAAAAGCAGTTTCGTAAATAGAAATACTCCTAGGTTTAAAGCCTAATATTTTTTTAAGGGAATTGTAAAATTCCCTATTCTTGTCTGAACGGGAAGAGAATATGTTTTTAATGGAAGCCATTAAATATTTTAATCGTCTAGTTTTTTAAAGAGTACACAAGCATTGTGTCCTCCAAAACCAAAAGTATTACTCATTGCTACTTTTATATCGCGTTTTTGAGCTTTATTTAAGGTAAGATTCAAAGAAGGGTCTATCTTTTCATCTACCGTAGTATGGTTTATGGTAGGTGGTACAATTCCATATTTCATTGATAGTATGGCGGAAATTGCCTCAATAGCACCAGCAGCCCCCAAAAGGTGGCCAGTCATAGATTTTGTTGAATTGATATTAATATCTTTCGCATGTTTGCCAAAAACTTTTACAATTGCTTTCAGTTCTGCTACATCGCCAAGCAGCGTTGCAGTTCCGTGGGTGTTTATGGTATCCACATCTTCTGGGCTCATATTGGCATCTTGTAAGCAATTAAGCATAACGCGTTCTACACCAATTCCATCTGGATGTGGAGCAGTCATATGGTAGGCATCACTGCTCATACCGCCACCAACAAGTTCTGCATAAATTTTTGCGCCACGTTTTTTGGCGTGTTCGTATTCCTCAAGGATTAACGCTCCAGCTCCTTCACCTAAAACAAAACCATCGCGAGTTGCGTCAAAAGGACGTGAGGCTGTTTCTGGACTTTCATTACGGGTTGATAAAGCGTGCATGGCATTAAAACCACCCATTCCTGCGATGGTAACTGCAGCTTCGCTTCCTCCAGTAACCACAATATCGCATTGGCCTAAACGAATATAATTGAAGGCATCAATCATTGCATTTGCCGAAGATGCACAGGCTGAAACTGTTGTATAGTTTGGCCCCATAAAACCGTATTTTATGGAAATGTTTCCAGGTGCAATGTCTGCAATCATTTTTGGAATAAAAAAGGGGTTGAAACGTGGTGTTCCATCCCCTTCAGCAAAGTTTATCATTTCATTTTGAAAAGTCTCTAAGCCACCTATTCCAGCGCCCCATATTACACCTACTCTAAATTTATCTACATCAATAAAGTCTATTCCCGCATCGAGAATGGCTTCGTCTGAAGATACAAGGGCATATTGGGCAAAACGGTCTAGTTTTCGGGCTTCTTTCCTGTCAAAATGGTCTTCTGCGTTAAAATTCTTCAGTTCACAAGCGAATTTTGTTTTGAACTTTTCAGTATCAAAATACGTTATGGGCGCACAACCACTTTTACCACTAATAAGGGCATCCCAATATTCTTGAATATTGTTACCAATAGGGGTAAGGGCACCAAGGCCAGTAACTACAACTCGCTTTAACTCCATAGAAGAATTTTTTATTTAGCTGCTTCTATATATGAAATTGCTTGACCAACTGTAGCAATATTTTCTGCTTGATCGTCTGGAATTTGGATATCAAATTCTTTTTCAAATTCCATAATAAGCTCTACCGTATCTAGGGAGTCTGCTCCTAAGTCGTTAGTGAAGCTAGCTTCTGTTACAACTTCGTTCTCGTCTACACCTAATTTGTCTACGATAATAGCTTTTACTCTTGATGCAATGTCTGACATAATTCTTGATTTTAAATTTTAATTATAAGTGGCAAAAATAAAATATTTTAATTGAAAACACCATTTAATGTTAAAAATGTGAAGTTGTTCTTTTTTGTGAATTTCACATTTACACTAAAATGGAAAATACGCAGCGCTTAATTTTGTTTTAAAAGCTTTATTTGCGCATTTATTCTTTCTGAAATATAAAATGTATATGAAAGAATAAACCAATTTAAACATTTTTAGGCGAAGTAAAACCCTATTACCTTACTTTTGTTTTAATTTTAATAAATACTTCTGAAAAACTTAGGAAAACGGGAATGAAGAAACGAATTGTAATTTTTGCATCGGGTAGTGGTACCAATGCCGAGAACATTATTAAATACTTTCAACGATCCCAATTTGCCGAGGTCGTTCTTGTACTTTCAAACAAGATGGATGCCAAAGTTTTAGAACGTGCTAAAAAATTGAATGTAAATGCATTGCGCTTCAATAAACAAGAATTATTTTTAGAAGAAGGCGTTTTAAAAGTATTAAAGAACACAAAACCACATATTATAGTCCTGTCTGGCTTTCTGTTGAAATTTCCTGAAATTATTCTGAAAGAATTCCCCAATAAAGTAATAAATATTCATCCTGCATTATTGCCAAAATATGGGGGAAAAGGAATGTACGGTAACTTTGTACACGAAGCAGTTGTAGCAAATAAAGAAGAAGAAACAGGAGTAACCATTCATTATGTGAATGAAAATTATGATGAAGGCGCAATTATTTCGCAGAAAAAAGTAAAACTTTCAAAAACCGAAACAGCAGAAACCGTCGCTGAAAAAATTCATAAATTAGAATATGAATGGTTTCCGAAGGTGATTGAAGAAACACTTCGCAATGGCTAAAAAACAAAAATTTTACGTAGTCTGGTTTGGAAATCCCGCTGGTATTTTTGGCAGCTGGAAAGAATGCAAACGCTCTATTCACGGTGTAACAGGCGCGCAATACAAAAGCTTTGAAACTTTTGAAGAAGCAAAAAAAGCCTACAATAAAGAATATGCAAATTATAAAGGTAAGACGGTAAAAAAAACACTTTCAAAAGAGCAGCTTCAAAAAATTGGGGAACCCAACCTATATTCTATTGCTGTTGATGCAGCTTCTAGCGGCAATCCTGGAAAAATGGAATACCGAGGTGTAGATACCCAAACGCATAAACAATTATTTCATCAAGGACCATTTCAGCAAGGCACTAATAATATTGGGGAATTTTTGGCGCTTGTTCACGGCCTGGCATTTCTAAAAAAACATAATAGCGACCGTATTATTTATAGTGATTCACGTATTGCAATGGGCTGGGTTAAAAAGAAAAAATGCAATACAAAGTTGAAGCAAAATGCAAAGAACAAAGTTGTTTTTGATTTGGTTACTAGAGCTGAAAATTGGCTTAAAACAAGCTCATATACCACAACAGTCGTAAAATGGGAAACAAAAGTTTGGGGAGAAATTCCTGCAGATTTTGGGCGGAAGTAAAAACCTTTGATCTAAATAGATTCAACATTTTTTGGATATTGAAAATTGTTTTATCATCGATATATTTCATTTTCAAGACATCTTTGTAATACTTATGTCTATTAGTGGCTTCGTTACTTGGTTTCCCAAAATATTATTTCCTATAAGTATACAATTTCAAATTTTGAAAAATGGATTATTAGTTCAGGTTCATAATGAGTAAATAATTGTAAATAATTGATTAAATTTGCACCTCAATTTCAAAACCCCTTTATGAGCAAACTTGTAATTGTAGGTACAGTTGCCTTTGATGCCATTGAAACCCCTTTTTGTAAAACAGATAAAATTCTTGGCGGCGCCGCAACCTATATTGGTTTGGCAGCTTCGCAGCTTAAAGTAGATGGTGCTATTGTATCCATAGTTGGTGGCGATTTTCCGAAAGAAGATCTTAAAATGCTCGAAGAACGCGGAATGGATATTTCTGCCCTCGAAGTGGTAAAAGATGGGAAAACTTTTTTTTGGAGCGGTAAATATCATAACGATATGAATACCCGCGACACGCTAATAACCGATTTAAATGTACTTGCCGATTTTAATCCAAAAGTTCCTGAAAACTATCGTGATGCCGAAGTAGTTATGTTAGGGAATCTACATCCGCTAGTACAATTGAGTGTGATTGAGCAAATGGACAATCCAAAGCTTATTGTGCTAGACACGATGAATTTCTGGATGGACAGTGCTATGGAAGATTTGTCTAAAGTTATAGACAAAGTAGATGTAATAACCATTAATGACGAAGAGGCTAGACAACTTTCTGGTGAATATTCATTAGTGAAGGCTGCTGCCAAAATAATGGAAATGGGTCCCAAATATGTTGTAATTAAAAAAGGTGAGCACGGGGCGTTGTTATTTGGCGATGACGATGTGTTTTTTGCTCCGGCAATGCCGTTAAGAGAGGTTTTTGATCCAACTGGTGCAGGCGATACCTTTGCAGGAGGTTTTACTGGTTATTTAGCAAGAACAGCCAATTACAGCTATGATAATATGAAGAATGCCGCTATAAACGGCTCTGCCCTTGCTTCGTTCTGTGTAGAAAAATTTGGGCCTGAGAGATTGCTCAATTTAACAAATAGTGAGGTGCATCAGCGCATACAGCAGTTTAAAAGCTTAACACAGTTTGATATCAAATTAACCTAAATACGCGCCCTGAAATTTCAGGGCGTTTTTTGTACATTTTTATAGTTTCAGAAAAATATGAGCGACGCCTTAAAACACGAATGTGGAATTGCACTAGTCAGACTGTTGAAGCCTTTGGAATATTACAAAGAGAAATACGGCACGGCTTTTTATGGTGTAAACAAGATGTATTTAATGATGGAAAAGCAGCACAACCGCGGACAGGACGGTGCTGGTTTTGCAAGCATTAAGTTAGATGTAAATCCTGGGGAACGTTATATTAGTCGTGTTCGCTCCAATGCTGCACAGCCCATACAAGATATTTTTGCGCAAATAAATGAGCGAATAAATCTTGAATTTGAAAATCACCCAGAATATAAAGATGACGTTGCTGCACAAAAAAAACATATTCCTTATATAGGCGAATTGCTTCTTGGTCACGTGCGCTACGGAACGTTCGGAATAAATAGTGTAGAAAATGTACATCCCTTCTTACGTCAAAACAATTGGATGCACCGGAATTTAATTATTGCTGGGAATTTTAATATGACTAACACTAATGAGCTTTTTGATAATCTCATAAAACTCGGAATGCACCCAAAAGAAAAGGCCGATACCGTTACTGTAATGGAAAAAATAGGGCATTTTTTAGATGATGAGGTTCGTAAACTTTACAAAAAGGCTAAAGCAAAAGGATTGAATAAGCAAGAAGCATCGCCCTATATTGCCGAAAACTTGAATGTTGCTAAAATTCTTCGGAGGTCTGCAGCAGACTGGGATGGTGGTTATGCAATGGCAGGTCTTTTAGGTCACGGAGATTCTTTTGTATTACGCGATCCTGCAGGAATACGACCTGTATATTTTTATCAAGATGACGAAGTGGTTGTAGTAGCTTCAGAAAGACCAGCAATTCAAACTGTCTTCAATGTTCCTTTTGAAGAAGTGAAAGAACTAGATCCTGGGAATGCGCTTATTATTGAAAAAAACGGAAAGACAAAAATCAAAGAAATACTCGCACCTTTAGAAAGAAGATCATGCTCTTTTGAACGTATCTATTTTTCAAGAGGAAGTGACGCCGAAATCTATCAAGAGCGTAAAATGCTTGGCAAGTTGATAATGCCAAAAATTTTGGAGGCTATAGATTTTGATACTGAAAACTCGGTCTTTTCATTTATACCTAATACCGCTGAAACATCTTTCTACGGAATGTTAGATGCTGCTCAAGATGAATTGAATAAACAGAAAAATGAAGCAATTTTAAATGAAAAGGATACTTTAACTACGGAGAGACTTCAGCAAATACAAGCGCATAAAATTCGCACAGAAAAGATTGCAATTAAAGACGTAAAACTTAGAACATTTATTACGGATGATAGTAGTCGTGACGACTTGGTGGCACACGTTTACGATGTAACTTATGGCGTTGTAAAACCTGAAGACAATTTAGTTATTATTGACGATAGTATTGTAAGAGGTACAACTTTAAAGAAAAGTATCTTGAAAATGCTTGACAGACTTCAACCAAAACAAATCGTTGTAGTTTCATCAGCTCCACAAATTCGTTACCCAGATTGCTACGGAATAGATATGGCGCGCCTTGAACATTTAGTGGCTTTCCAAGCGGCTTTAGAGCTTCATAAAGACAGAGGAACGTATGCTATTGTTGAAGAAATCTATCATAAATGTAAAGAACAAGTTGCTTTGGAAGATGCTTCAGTAATTAATCACGTGAAGAAATTCTATGCGCCTTTTACAGACGAAGAAATTTCAGATAAAATTGCTGAAATTATTAGTCAAGAAAATATAACCGCAAAAGTAAAAGTCATTTTCCAATCGGTGGACGATTTGCACAAAGCCTGCCCAAAGAATCTTGGTGATTGGTATTTTACTGGTAATTATCCAACCGCTGGTGGTAATAGGGTTGTAAACCGAGCCTACATTAATTTTTACGAAGGCAATCCCGATCGCGCATATTAATTCTGAAGGAAATTTCATTTAAAAATTTTAAAACAAAAAATCCGCAACCATAATTTGGTTGCGGATTTTTAATTAAGTAAAGTTCAGAATCTACTATTACTTATTTTTTGAGTAATTAGCAGCAACCTCGTCCCAGTTAATTACATTCCAAAAAGCTCCAACGTAATCAGGACGCCTGTTCTGGTATTTTAGGTAGTATGCGTGTTCCCAAATATCCAATCCTAAAACTGGTGTTCCACCGCAACCTACACCTGGCATTAATGGGTTGTCTTGGTTTGGAGTAGCACAAATATCTACTTTTCCTCCTTTTTGTACACAAAGCCAAGCCCAACCAGAACCAAACTGTGTTTTTGCAGCATTGCTGAATTTCTCTTTAAAAGCATCAAAGCTTCCAAAAGCATCATCAATAGCTTTTGCTAAATCGCCCGAAGGTTTTCCGCCACGGTTTGGCGACATTACTTTCCAGAAAAGACTGTGGTTGTAAAATCCGCCGCCATTGTTACGAACGGCTTTATTATCCATATCCAGATTTTTCAAAATATCTTCAATAGATTTTGCTTCTTTATCTGTGCCTTCAATGGCTGCATTAAGGTTGTTGGTATAACCTTGGTGGTGTTTGTCGTGATGTATTTCCATCGTTTTCGCATCAATGTTTGGTTCTAAAGCATCAAATGCATACGGTAATTTTGGTAATTCGAAAGACATAATTATATCGTTTTATATTGGTTATTACTAAATTACTTCAAATTTAATCATTATCAATATTTAAAACTGTTATAGGTATTATAAGATTTTTATATAGGTATAGAAATATTTGATTCCGAAGCCATAAAAACTGTATTTTAGTGCAAAATGTGAATTCCTTGGAAAAAAAATCCTTTTCAATCTATAATGCCGCCGCCGGAAGTGGAAAAACCTTTACGTTGGTTAAAGAGTATTTAAAGCAAATACTGTTGGCCAACAGCGAAGATTATTACAAACATCTTTTAGCAATTACGTTTACAAACAAAGCGGTTGCAGAAATGAAGCAGCGCATCGTGGAAGCTTTAGTAAGTTTTTCAGAAGAAAATAGTATTTCAGAACCCTTGCCAATGCTTCTTAATATTGCTGAAGAAACAGGTTTAACTATTGAAGAAATTCAAAAACGTTCCAAAAAAATCTTAAAAAACCTGCTTCATAATTATGCAGGTTTTAGTGTAGAAACAATTGATAAATTCAATCACAGACTCATCCGCACCTTTGCGCGCGACCTTAAGTTGGCTACAAATTTTGAAGTAACTCTTGATACTCCCGAACTTTTAAACGAAGCTGTAGATTTATTATTAAGTAAAGCAGGTGAAAACAAAGAAATTACAAAAGTGCTGCTCGATTTCGCGTTAGAAAAAACAGATGATGATAAATCGTGGGACATTGCACGCGACATTGCCAAAGCTTCAAAATTACTTTACAGTGAAAATGACGCCGACCAAGTTTCAGTTTTGAAACAGAAATCGTTGCAAGATTTTTTAGAATTCAAAAAGCAATTAATTCTTAAAAAGAAGAAATTTTCAGAAGAAATTGAAAACATAGCATCACAAACCCTTCAGCTTATAGATGAAAGTGGTTTAGAGTATTCAGATTTTATGAGAAGCACCTTGCCGAACCATTTTTTAAAGCTGAAAGCAGGTAATTATGATGCTTATGGAAACAAACTTCAAGAAAATCTAGAAACAGGAAAAAGTCTTTATAAAGCAAAAGAAGTAGCTTTTATAGTAGAAACTATTGATAGTTTAACACCCACTCTTCTTTCAAATTATATTGAAATAAAAGAAAAAGTAAACCACTACAGTTTATATGATTCAATCCTAAAAAACATTACCCCACTTTCAGTAATAAATCTTGTAAACCAAGAGATTGAAACTATAAAGGCTGAAAAAAACTTGTTGCCTATTTCAGAATTTAATTCACTTATAAACAAAGAGATTAAAAATCAGCCAGCACCATTCATATATGAAAGAATGGGCGAAAAATACCGTCACTTTTTTATTGATGAATTTCAAGACACTTCAAAATTGCAGTGGGAAAATTTAATTCCGTTAATAGACAATGCCTTATCGCAACAATTGGAGCCAAGCTCTGGAAGTCTTTTATTGGTAGGCGATGCCAAACAATCCATCTACCGTTGGCGTGGCGGTTTGCCAGAACAATTTATGGATTTATACGGTGAAGACAATCCGTTTCAACGTGAAAAAGAATTACTTTCCTTAGACACAAATTACCGAAGTTGTGTAGAAATTGTAGCTTTCAATAACGAGTTTTTCACCTTTGTTTCATCCTATTTTGCGGATTCAGGTCACGTAAAATTATATCAGGACGGTAACAAGCAAGAAAAAAATGCCAAAAAAGATGGCTACGTAAAGTTTGAGTTTATAGAAGCAAAAAACAAAGCTGAAAAAAATGAAGCCTATTCAAATTTAGTTTTGGAAACAATTCAAAATGTAAAAAGTAATGGGTTTTCAGAAAGTGATGTTTGCATTTTAACACGCAGTAAAGCAGATGGAATAACATTAGGCACTTTTTTAATGGAGCAAGGTGTGCCTGTTATTTCTGCGGAAACACTTTTGCTGCAATCGTCTCCTTTGACGCAAATTTTGGTTTTGGCGTTGCAAGTTTGTCTGTATCCTAATAACGACGAGGCCAAAATAAATCTGCTAGATTTGCTTCACGATCATCTTTCAATTCAGGAACAAAAACATACTTTTTTCACAAAATTTCCGAACATTTCTGAAGTAAAATTCACAGAAAACTTGAAAGAATATGGAATAGATTTCGCATTTACAGAAATGCGCTCTGTTTCACTTTACGAAGCCTTTGAATATTGTATTGAAGGTTTTAAACTTGCAGATTCAGCAGATGCGTATCTCTTTGGGTTTATGAATTTAGTTTATGAATTTGAGCAAAAACCACAAGCCGATAAAATTTCGTTTTTAGACCATTGGGAAACAAAAAGAGAAAGCGCCTCCATTCCTGCCAGCGAAGGCACAAATGCGGTTCAGTTAATGACGATCCACAAAGCAAAGGGGCTTGAATTTCCAGTTGTTATTTTTCCGTTTGCAGATATTAAGCTACACTATGCTAAAGACGACAAATTATGGTATCCGCTAGAAGATGAAGATTTCAACTTTAAAGAAGCACAAATAAATTATAAAGGTGAAGTAGAAAATTACAGTGAAATTGGCAAAAAAATGTACAACGAGCATCGAAGCCAATTGGAGCTTGACAATATAAATTTGTTATATGTAACTTTAACGAGGGCAGTAGAAAAACTTTATGTTTTTTCTGAAATGCCTAGCGAACCAAAAGACGGCGTTCCTTCAACATATAACCATCTTTTTATGGAGTTTTTGAAACAAAAAGGAATGTGGAATGCTGACCAAATGATTTATGAATTTGGAAAAAATTTATCGAAAATTTCAAAAGAAAAAGAAATTATACTGCAAACCACACCTATATACTTATCCAGCAATCCAAAAAATCACGGACTTAAAATAGTAGCTTCAGAAGAAAATCTCATGGAAGAAGCTGAAGTGGCAATAGCTGCGGGAAATCTATTACACAACACCATGGCACAAATTTACACAGTAGCCGATGCTGAACGGGTTTTGATGGAATTGGAAGAACGCGCAATTATTCCGAAGAAAGAATTTGAAACTTTAAGTGAAACCGTTAATCAGATTATTAATCATCCAGAATTAAAAAAACTTTTTGAAGGCACAGATAAAGTTTATAATGAACGCAGTATAATTACCAAAGAAGGTTCGTTGATAAGACCAGATAGAATTAATATTACTCCCGAAAACGGTGGGACACTAATAGACTATAAAACAGGAATTCCTAAAGATTTTCACCCCGAACAATTAACGCAATATGGAAATGCGCTGCTAGATATGGGTTTTATGGTTTCAGAAAAAATACTTATCTATTGCAACGAAGACAAAATAGTTATAAATAAAGTTTAATTTTGAAACTTTAAAAACACATAAAATGTACGGAAAAATAAAAGAACACCTTCAAAACGAACTTGAAGAAATAAAAGACAACGGGCTTTATAAAAAAGAACGCATAATCATTTCGCCGCAAGATGCTGAAATAACGATTTCAACTGGTGAAAAGGTTTTAAATTTTTGCGCAAACAATTATTTAGGACTTTCCAACAATAAAGAAGTAATACAGGCTGCAAAAGATGCCATGGACACACACGGTTTTGGAATGTCGTCTGTCCGATTTATTTGCGGTACACAGGATATTCATAAAAAATTAGAGCAAGAAATAGCCAAATTTTATGACACCGAAGACACTATATTATATGCGGCAGCTTTTGACGCAAACGGTGGTGTTTTTGAGCCATTATTGGGGCCAGAAGATGCAATTATTTCAGATTCATTGAATCATGCTTCCATTATAGACGGAGTGCGACTTTGCAAAGCAGCACGCTATCGCTATGAAAACAGCAATATGGAAGACTTAGAAAAGCAATTAATTGACGCCAATGAAAAAGGAACGAGGTTCAAAATTATAGTTACCGATGGTGTATTTTCAATGGATGGATTGGTTGCCCCGCTTGATAAAATCTGCGATTTAGCAGATAAGTATGATGCAATGGTAATGATAGATGAGTGCCACGCAACAGGTTTTATAGGTAAAACTGGCCGAGGCACTTTAGAAGAAAAAGGCGTAATGGGCCGTATAGACATTATAACTGGAACATTAGGTAAAGCACTTGGAGGTGCAATGGGAGGTTACACAACAGGGAAAAAGGAGATTATAGAAATGTTGAGACAGCGTTCAAGGCCTTATTTATTTTCAAATTCATTAGCCCCAGCAATAGTGGGTGCATCTATTAAAGTGTTTGAAATGCTTTCAAAAGACACTTCATTGCGAGATAAACTTGAAGAAAACACAGCTTATTTCAAAAAAGGGATGAAAAAAGCAGGTTTTGATATTGTTGATGGAGATTCTGCAATTGTTCCTGTAATGCTTTATGATGCAAAGCTCTCACAACAAATGGCAGATATGCTATTAGAAGAAGGTATTTATGTGATAGGCTTCTTCTTCCCAGTAGTACCAAAGGGGAAAGCGAGAATTCGCGTACAACTTTCAGCTGCACATACAACGGAACATTTAGATAAAGCAATTAATGCCTTTATTAAGATTGGAAAAAAATTAGCCGTAATTTAAGGGCAAAACCTTTATTTACGTATCAATACCAACCTTTTTAGGAAAATTTTATTAGATTTGCTTTTGTTTATAATATTTAACAACTTACTTTTGCTATTAATTAACACTTAAAATTAAACAATCGAATATGAAACATCTTAACAGATTATTAGTTGTTGCCATTCTATTCTTAGGAGTAGGGGTAGCTAACGCGCAAGACGAAAACAATCCTTGGGCTGTTGAGGTTGGTACAAACGCTGTTGACGTTTACTCCGCCGGTCTCAATGAGAACCAAGTACTTGCCAATTCTCCAGGTATGAGAGGAGATATCTTTGACGAGTATTTTAACGCAAACGATCACTGGAATATCCTACCTTCAGTTTCAAGACTAGCTATCAGTAGATATATTGGTAGTGGTTTTGTATTTACTGCTGCTGGTTCTATTAACAGAATCGACAAGTTGGGAGATCTTCCAGCAAATGACCTAAGCTACTACGGTGCTGATGGTGAAATTAAGTACAGCTTCAGAAACATAATAAACGGTTCTGGTGGATGGTTTGATCCATCTTTAGGTATTGGTGGTGGTTACACTTGGGTAGATGATATCGGGTTTGGTACTGCTAACGCAATTGCTGGAGTTAAATTTTGGTTTAACGACAGCTTCGCTCTTAACCTACAATCTACTTACAAGCATGCATTTGAGGATGCTTACGGAATAACTCACTTCCAACACTCTGCGGGTATTATATTCCAATTTGGTGGAAAAGATACTGACGGTGACGGAATCTACGATAAAGATGACGAATGCCCTGAAACTCCAGGTTTAGCTGAATTTAACGGTTGTCCTGATACTGACGGTGACGGAATCGAAGATAGAAACGATGCTTGTCCTAACACTCCAGGTTTAGCTGAATTTAACGGTTGTCCTGATACTGATGGTGACGGTGTTCCTGATCCACAAGATGAATGTCCTACTGTTGCTGGTTTAGCTGCACTTAATGGATGTCCAGATGCTGATGGTGATGGTATCGCTGATAAAGATGATGCTTGTCCTAACGAAGCTGGCCCTAAAGCTAACAACGGTTGTCCTTACAAAGACAGAGATGGTGATGGTGTTCTTGATAAAGATGACCAATGTCCAGATGTTGCAGGTACTGTAGCTAACAAAGGTTGTCCAGAAGTTTCTGTAGTAATCATTAAGCAATTGAATGATTACTCTAAAACTATCTTATTTGATCTTGGAAAATCTTCTATCCGTGAAAAATCTTACGCTGTACTTCAAAACATTACAGATCTTATGAAAGAATATCCAAACGCAAAATTTGAAATTCAAGGTTACACAGATAGCCAAGGTAGCGATGCTAGTAACTTAAAACTTTCAGATGCTAGAGCAGCATCAGTAAAAGATTACCTTACTACTATTGGTGTGGACGGAAACAGATTAACATCTGTTGGTTACGGTGAGGCTAATCCTATTGCAACAAATGCTACTAAAGCAGGAAGACAAGAAAACAGACGTGTTGAAATTTCTTTAAAGAAATAATTATCAACCAATAAGTTTTCAATAAATATTTTTAAAACGCCTCCGATTTTCGGAGGCGTTTCTTATTTTTAGGCTATGGTAACATTCCTTCAAGAAACCCTAGCCGATTTAAAAAAAACCTTTCCACATATTTCTGAAATCACCATAATTCTACCTAGTAAAAGAGCAGGTGGATTTTTGATGAATCAATTGAAGAAAGAAACTTCAAAGACTCAATTCACACCAAGAATTTGTAGTATAGAAGAGTTTATACAAGAGCTATCCAATCTTAAATTAATAGATAATACCGAATTGCTTTTTAAAAGCTATGAGGCCTACCTAAATACATCTCAAATAAAAAACAAAGAAGATTTTGAAACCTATTCCACTTGGGCAACAACGCTGTTAAACGACTTTAATGAGATAGATAGATACCTTGTAGAGCCCAAACCATTCTTCAGCTATTTAGCCAGTATTAAAACCTTAGAACGCTGGGGAGTTAAAGAAGAGAAGACAGAACTTATCACCAACTATTTAGAATTTTGGGAAAGCCTACCTTTCTTTTATGAAAATATCCAACAACTATTATTAAGGGAAAACACCGCATACCAAGGAATGGCTTACAGAGAGGCAGCCTCCAATTTAGAACACTACATAAACGGTAATAGCACTAAAAAACATGTTTTTGTGGGCTTTAATGCCTTAAATACAGCCGAACAATACATAATACAAGGACTTTTAGAAACTGGAAACACAAAAATATATTGGGATACCGACCAAAGTTTTTATGAAGACACTAAACATAGCGCTTCCTATTTTATCAGAAAATATTTAAAGGAATGGAAATATTTTCAAAATGAAAAACCCAAATTCATTGCTGAAAATTTTGAGAAACCTAAAAACTTTCAGTTTGTTGAGGTTCAAAAAAATGTTGGTCAGGCAAAACATGTTGGTGAGATACTTTCAAACCTTTCTGAAGTAGAAATTAATAATACAGCCATTGTGCTTGGTGATGAAAACCTTTTGGTTCCACTACTTTATTCATTGCCCGAAAACATAAAGAACGTGAACGTTACAATGGGGGTTTCATTAAAAAACTTTCCAGCAATAGTATTTTTTGAAATGCTTTTTAAAATCCATATTCGGAATTCAGAAACCCTTTATTATAGAGACATTCTTTCAATTTTACAGCATCCTTTTGGTGTGCTTTTAGTACCTAACGGAAATAGTATTGTAAATAAACTTATTAAAGAAAATACTAGTTTTATTATGGTAGGTGAGCTAGAAAAAATTTCAGAAAGGGCAACAAATGGATTGCTAAAATTACTTTTTGAAAATTGGAAGCAAGACAGTAAAAAGGCTTTAGACGTTGTAATGACACTACTTGAATCACTTCAAACAAAACATAGTAATAGTACCGTAGAGCAAGTTGTTCTTAACCAATTGATCGAAGTTTTCAAAAAGATTGAAGCACTTAACCACAAATATTCATTTTTAAAATCCATAAGAAGCGTTCAGTTACTTTTTTCAGAATTGGTAGCCTTAACATCATTAGATTTTAAAGGGGATGCATACAATGGGCTGCAACTTATGGGTGTGCTAGAAACACGTGTACTCGATTTTGAAAACGTGATTATAACTTCAGTAAACGAAGGTGTTTTCCCTGCAGGAAAATCAAATACTTCCTATATAACGTATGATTTAAAGCAGGAATTCAAACTACCACAATACACCGAAAAAGACGCTATTTACACTTATCACTTCTACAGATTGTTACAACGAGCGAAGAACGTAACAATATTATATAACAATCATTCTGAAGGTATAAACACAGGTGAAAAGAGCCGTTTTATTAATCAATTAGAAATTGAAAAACATCCAAACCATAGTATTGAAAAACGAATTGTTTCGCCAAAAGTTCAATTAAAACCTTCTCCATTAAGGCAAATAGAAAAAACAGAAGCCGTTATGCAGCGGATACGTGAGATTGCAGGAAAAGGCTTTTCGCCTTCAGCATTAACAAGCTACATCCGCAATCCAATCGATTTTTATTTTCAGAAAATATTAAAGTTGAATGAATTTGAAGAAGTAGAAGAAAATATAGCGGCCAATACTTTGGGAACTATAGTTCACGACACCTTAGAAAAATTTTATCAACCTTTTGAAGCAAAAAAACTTTCAGTTGAGGATTTACTGAAGATGAAGACACAAATTCACGAAGAGGTTACACTTCAATTCAAAGAAACTTTTAAAGGGGGCGCAATTTCCAAAGGAAAAAACCTAATTACTTTTGAAGTTGCAAAACGCTATATTTCAAACTTTGTTGACACTGAAATAGCAGAAATTAAAGCTGGAAACACAATCAAAATTGTAAAGATTGAAACCAATTTAACGATGGAAATTCCTATTTTCGAACTCGATTTTCCCGTAAAAATACACGGAAAAGTTGATAGAGTTGATGAATATAACGGCCAACTCAGAATAATAGATTATAAAACAGGATCCGTAAAGCAAGGCGATGTAGAACTAATTGATTGGGAAGTACTAAAACAAGATTACAAATACAGCAAAGCTTTTCAGGTATTGACGTATGTGTTGATGATGAATAATGAAATACCAATACCTAATGCAGAAGCAGGAATTATTTCGTTTAAAAATTTAGGAAGTGGATTTCTAAAATTTGGAACAAAAACTTCGGCTTACAGTAAAAGAGATCAACAAATTACAACGGATACTTTGGATGCATTTACCGTTGAACTCAAAAAATTAATTATGGAAATTTGCGACTCAAACATTCCCTTCACCGAAAAAGAAATAGATTGATGATTATTAGAAAAAACCAGGTACTTACTTCAGAAAGTAACAAACCTATCCTCTACGATGTTTATTTTAAAGAAACTGAAAAACCTCAGCAAGTTGTAATTTTCTGTCACGGTTACAAAGGATTTAAGGATTGGGGTGCGTGGCATTTGGTTGCCGAAGCCTTTGCAAATGCAGGTTTATGTTTCATAAAATTCAATTTTTCGCATAATGGCGGAACTGTTTCCCAACCCAAAGATTTTCCAGATTTGGAGGCTTTTGCTGAAAATAATTTCAGTTTGGAGTTGGGTGATTTAGACCAAATTATGAATGAAGTTGAAAAAGGAAACGATAATCTTCCGAAGAAAACCTCAACCATTTCCATAATTGGTCATAGTCGTGGCGGAGGCATTGTTTTGATAAAAGCGAAAGAAGATAACCGAATAGACAAAGTGGTTACTTGGGCCAGTGTGTGCGATTTTAAGGCGAGATTTCAAGAAGGAACCCCAACTTTCCAAACTTGGGAAGAAACGGGTGTAACACACATTGAAAACGGCCGAACAAAACAAATGCTGCCGCATAACTTTCAGTTTTATAAAAACTTTAAAGAAAACGAAGAACGATTTACAATTAGTCGAGCCCTAAAAAATTTGAAAATTCCACAATTAATAATCCATGGTAGTGACGACCCAACGGTTTCAATAAAAGAAGCAAAAGCCATACAGTCATGGAATCCAAAAAGTAAGTTGTTAATTATTGACGATGCAGATCACATTTTTGGCGCAAACCACCCATGGGAAGAAACAATGATGCCTGTTGATCTAAAAAAAGTAGTTGAAGCAACAATAGATTTTCTGAAATAAAAAACCACCGCAAATGCAGTGGTTTTTGCAGTGGAGAATATCGGAGTCGAACCGATGACCTCTTGCCTGCCAGGCAAGCGCTCTAGCCAGCTGAGCTAATCCCCCAAAGATTAATTAGGTTGCGAAAATACTATTTTTTTCAATATACTTCATAAGTATAAAATAAATACTTCTGCTTTTAACTGAATACTGAAACTATTCTTGAACAGGAAGTACTAACAAAGGCTTACTAGTATAAAACTCCTTTTTCAAGATTTCATTTTTCTCCCAAAGTTTTTTAAAGAAACCACGTTTTCTGCGCACAACACAAAGCATATCGGGATGAAAATGCTGAAAATGTTCTATAACAGCTTGAAATGTTGTTGCTGCCTCCACTTGCGTGTATGAAGTTTGAAGTGCAGCCAAATTATCAGTTACCTCTTTCATTTCTGAAGTAGTTTCAGGAGTTTCAGGAGTTTCTACGTGAAGTATATGAACTTCTGCACCAAAATTTTTCTTAAATTGTCTTACACCTTCTAACAAGTCATCACTTGCAAAAGTTCCATTTTTAAAAGCCATCAACATCGTTTTGGGCAGCGTAAATTTTGCACCTTCAGGAACAACTAAAATTGGAATATTTGTCTGTTTAAGTAATTTTCCTGAAGTTTTTCCAAGATAAACTTCTACTTTTATAGAGTTACTTCGTGGCGGAAGCACCATTAAATCTATTGGTATTTGTTTATTAACACGAGCAATACCTTCCAAAATCTCACCTCTTAATGGGTGGGCAATTACTTCTACTCCTTTTTTATCGACTAATGAAAGTACTTCATCCAAACGGTTTTCAGAATCTTCCTTTAAAATGGTATTCACTTTTGAAAGTCCACCAACCTTTGATAGTTCTTGAAAAATAGAAACAACATAAACACTCCCTTGTATTTCTTTCGCTAAGTCTATGGCATACTGAAGGTTACTAGCCGAATTTTCCGAAGAGCCTACTGGCACTAATATATTTTTCATAATCTAAAGAATTGCTTTAATTTGGTGCAAAATTAAGTTTTATTATGATTCAAACTGCAAAACTTTCACAAATTGCCGAGATTCTTGCCATAACTAAAGCCTGTGGCGAAAAAATGGAGTTGGAAGGAATTTTTCAATGGAATGAAAATTATCCAAATTTTGAAGCATTTCAGAAAGACATAGCACGTAAAGAACTATATGTTTTTATTTCTGAAAATACTGTTTTGGGATGTATAGTAATTTCTACAAAAATGGATGAAGAATATAAAGCAGTAAAATGGCTTACAGAAACATCAAACCATTATTATATCCACCGGCTAGCTGTACATCCAGACCATCAAGGAAAAGGAATTGCCAGAAAGATGATGGATTTTGCAGAAAATATTAGTATTCAAAACAATATAGTATCTATTAGATTAGACACTTTTAGCAGAAATATTCGGAATAATAAATTCTATGAGGCCCGGAGTTATAAACGTCTGGGAAATATCTTTTTTCCAAAGCAAAGTGAGTTTCCATTTTACTGTTATGAGTTGCCATTAACTAAAAATAATGAGCCATCTTAACAATTACTATTTTGTAGCTTTGCGGCTTCCATGAGCATAACAAATATTTCCTTTAAACGTATACAACAACTTGCTATACCTGCAATAATTTCAGGAATTGCAGAGCCGGTACTTTCTGCAACAGACGCTGCCGTTGTAGGAAATATTGAAAATTTTGGAATAGAATCGCTCGCTGCCGTTGGTATTGTTGGAACATTTCTTTCAGCATTAATCTGGATTTTGGCACAAACTAGAAGTGCCATTTCTGCAATTGTTTCGCAAAATTTAGGAGCAGGAAAATTAAAAGATCTTCAAAATTTTCCTGCCCAAGCCATTTATTTCAATATAGTGTTGAGTATTATCGTACTATTTTCAACCTATTTTTTTGTTGAAGAAATTTTCAAACTACTCAATGCCAAAGGAATGATCCTTACTTTCAGTATAGATTATTACAACATTCGTGTTTGGGGATTTCCACTTACACTTTTCACTTTTGCCGTTTTCGGGTTGTTTCGTGGGCTTCAAAACACTTTTTGGCCTATGATCATTGCAGCCATTGGCGCAGGATTAAACATAGGTTTAGATTTTGCGTTGGTATATGGAATTGAAGGATACATCTTACCATTAGGAATTAAAGGCGCCGCGTGGGCAAGCCTTATTTCACAAGCGGTTATGGCAATTTTGGCCTTAATTTTTCTTCTGAAGAAAACAGATATTTCATTAAAACTCAAGTTTCCATTACACCCAGAAATTAAAAGACTTGTAATTATGAGTTTTAATTTATTTCTGCGTTCCGTAGCTTTAAATACGGCTTTAATACTTGCAACCCGCGAAGCTGCGGCTTTAGGAAAAGAATATATAGCAGCATACACCATAGCTTTCAATATTTGGATTTTTACAGCATTTTTTCTTGATGGTTATGGTGCTGCGGGCAACATTTTAGCAGGAAAACTACTTGGCGAAAGAAACTATAATTCGCTGTGGGAACTCACCAAAAAAGTAACCCTATATAATATAGTAGTTGCAACATTGTTAATAATAATTGGCATAGTACTTTATGAACCTCTGGGACTTCTATTCAACAAAGATGAAAAAGTGTTGTCTATTTTTTATAGCACGTTTTTCATGGTGCTAATTTGTTTGCCATTTAATGCCATGGCATTTACATTAGACTCTATTTTTAAAGGCTTGGGTGAAATGGGTTATTTAAGAAACGTGCTTTTAGGCGCAACCATATTCGGTTTCATACCAGTACTTTATTTTTCAATATATATGAGCTGGGGGTTAATAGGTATTTGGAGTGCACTAATTGTTTGGATAGCTTATCGAGCAATAGCGCTAATTATTAAATTTAGAAGAAAATACATTCCACTAATTAAAAAATAATACTTTTACTAAATACTAAATACTAAATACTAAAATATGGAATGGTTAGAACTTATAGATGGCCGAGGGCTTTTTTTGATATTAGCAATCATGGTAATTGCCGTTGTGATTTATCAGAGAATGAAAAAAAAATAAAGACAGTAATCCTGTTGAATTTTTAAAATGAAAACGTCATATGAAATCTTCAAAAAAAATTCTGTATTGCTGAAGGAAGCTTCAGTAAAGGAACTTATTTCTGAATATGAAAAAGTTTGCGCCGCCCATATAGATTTGAAGCAGATTTCCGAAATGAGCAAAGAGAAATACTTGCTGATTTTAGTGCGCGAAATTCGGGAAAGTATTTCAATGGAACTAAAACGCGATTTGGAAGCTGAACGTTTTAGCGAAAGTGAACGGGTAAACTTTAAAAGTGCTGTTGAAAATCTTCAAAATTATATAGCCAATTATTGTCGTGACCATAAAATATATCTGTAAACTTTTCTGAATTATCGTGTTTTAAGCCAACCCGTAATACTCATCCTTTCTGAGGCTTCTACAACTTTTACTTCATGTTCTAAAATTTGGCTTTCAAAAACAACTATTCTACCAGGAAGCGGTAAAATATCCAAATCTTCTTTTTCTTTATAAATAGTAAGTTCTCCGCCATTTTCAGCAAGCCAATTTAGTTTAGCCCCTAATAAGTTCGGAGTGTTCTTTTAGATTTCATAACACTACATTTGAGATATGAAATACAAGAAATGGACTTTAGACCAGAAGTTAGATATACTATCAATATCCCAAGAAATAGGT
>Ga0256845_1001211_pt1 | contig 21292 bp, 13 predicted proteins | sample RiftiametaG_FD_189101 | JGI IMG/M metagenome (GOLD analysis project Ga0256845, IMG submission 189101) | Tube worm associated microbial communities from hydrothermal vent at the East Pacific Rise, Pacific Ocean - Riftia | ecosystem: Host-associated > Annelida > Integument > Unclassified ...
AGGAGGTTGAATCAAAAGTATCTACCAGGGAAGAGACCCGAAAGAAGGAAGAGACTCACTTCTCTCCTAAGAAAGAGTCAGCGGACATTTTCTTGGCGCTCGTGGCAGAGCTGGTTCGGGTGGTAAAAGTATCCACAGGAGGGGCTGGCACACAGGTGCGTTTGAAATCGTTGGTCAATCGCTCACGAATGTCTGGTCTAGCTCCAGAGTTGCGCATTCGAGGCGTCTACGGTTTTGACCGCACGACTTCTCAAGAGAGCGCGGTGGGGATCTATCCGGGAGATCTCACGACACGAGGAGGGCGAGATTCTCTCGCAGAGGCTAGGCTCACCTTTCATCTCGATAGGTTAGTCTTTGGACATCAGGAGGCGGGGCTGGAAAAACAGCGCATTCAGCTGCAGATCATGCAAGACAAACGGGTGGACGAGGCTCTCAAGCTCTTGCTTCAGTGGCGCGAGGCTCAAACACAAATACACGACTCGACTCTATTGCCAGAGGAACTCAGGGATGCCTTGGTATCTCTTGAATCTGCCCTCGCGCGTTTGCACGTATTGACCAAGGGGTGGTTTCGCGGTGAGGAGACTGTGCGAGCGATTGAGCGCCGAGTCACTGCCTCCCTTGAGGGAGAAAAGAGGCTGCATGGGCGAAGCACTCGCTAGCGGTCAGCGTTTTCGCCTTTGATGAGGGAATGAGTTACTCTTTTTTATGGTAACCCATATCGTTCTATTTAAGTTCGCTTCTACAGCAGACGCCGAGATTGCGCGAAAAAAGCTGCTCTCTATGGCGGGAAAAGTGCCCTCGCTTCAGGCAATTGAGGTCGGCTTGGACTATATTCACAGCGAGCGTTCTTTCCAACTGGGTTTGATCACCCGCCACGAGAGCCGTGAAGCTCTTGAGGCTTACCGTGTGGATCCTCTCCACGTGGAGGTTGGCGCCTTTATTCGAGAGAAATCTACCGGAGCAGCTTCTGTCGACTTTGAAATAGCCGACTAAATTACCTCAATTGGGTCCGTTTTTTATCTCTTTTTGCGAAATATCCCCGATGTGGCTCTAGCTCCTTTGCATCATCGCCCTGGGGGGCTAAATGGGAGCGGCCATGTCGGCTGAATTAAGAGATAAATTAAGAGTTCTTCAGAGGCGTGTTGAAGCGCTAAGGGGGTCGCTTTGACGTCCCTCAATTACGCCGAGAAGTAGAGGAGCTCGAGCAGCTTTCTACCGAACCGGGCTTCTGGGATGATCAAGAAAAGGCGCAAACTCAAATGAGGAGGCGTTCAATGGCTCAAGACAAGATCGATCTGATTGAAGGATTGGTCGGGAGCGTTGAGGATTCATTGGAGTTGTTGGAACTCGGCATGGCCGAGGAAGACGACTCTGTTGTCTCCGAGATTGAGGAGCAAGTTCCTGACATTGAAAAGAACATCAAGCGCGCAGAGCTGCAGCGCATGCTCACCGGCCCGGTCGATCACGCCAATGCTATTGTAAGCATTCATCCGGGCAGTGGCGGTACCGAGGCAAAAGATTGGGGCGGAATGCTCTTTCGTATGTATTTGCGTTGGGCCGAGCGTCGGGGATTCAAAACTGAGATTTTGGATTATGAGGCCGGTGACGAAGCCGGAATTGCCGAGGCATCTGTTTTAGTTTCTGGCCCCAACGCCTACGGATTTTTGCGAGCAGAGATGGGTGTGCACCGGCTGGTACGCATTAGTCCTTTTGATTCAAATGCGCGGCGTCACACCAGTTTCACTGCTGTCGAGGTGACCCCCGACGTCGATGAGGAGATTGATATTGAGGTAAAGGACTCCGATCTAGAGATTTCGACAATGCGTGCTGGAGGCAAGGGGGGACAGAATGTGAACAAGGTCGAGACTGCCGTTCGCATGAAGCATATCCCTTCAGGGGTGCATGTTGTGTGCCGAGCCGAACGAAGTCAGCTGCAAAATCGCTTGATGGCCATGAAGATGTTGAAGGCCAAGCTCTACGAAATTGAAGAGCGCAAGCGGAGAGACGAACAAGCCGCCTATGAGTCTGAAAAAAGTGAAATCGGTTGGGGCAGTCAGATCCGTTCGTACGTTTTACAGCCCTACCAAATGATAAAAGATCTGCGAACAGAGCATGAGCGTAGCGATGTGCAGAATGTGCTTGACGGAGATTTGGATGGCTATATCGAAGCCTATTTGATGCAAAATGCGGATGAAGACAAGGGGCCTCCTCCAGGCGCCATCACATAATACTCTATTAAATTTTTGAAGAACTGAGTTTGCCCTCGTGGTCCGGCTACAGTTTTTGAATGATACGTGGCAAGCAAGCGCGGAGCTGAATCTTGAGCGACTCAAAAAAATCCCAAAAAAACAAAGAAGCACCCAGTACTGAGGCAAACAGCGGCGAAGAAGGATTGATCCAAGCTCGTCGAGAGAAGGCTGCACGAGTACGGGCGCGAGGGGAGAATCCTTTTGCTAATGATGTAGCCCACGAAGCGCGAACATTTATTGGAACCCTTCGTCAAAGATTCGCAAATTGTGTCAATGAAGACGCGACTTATGACGCCGAAAAAGTTCTTTCCGAAGGCAAAGAAGAGAACCTGACAGTTTTTGGACGCCTGGTAGCTCGACGAGGATTTGGCAAGGCTAGTTTCCTTCGCTTGCGTGACGTGACGGGAGAGATACAGATCTTTGCGAAGAAAGACGTAATGGGGGAGGCGTTTGACGCCCTCAAAGACATTGACGTTGCTGACCATTTGGAGGCGATGGGTCACGCCATGGTCACAAAGACTGGTGAGTTGAGCCTGCAGGTAACCAGCCTGCGTCTACTGACCAAGGCCCTGCGCCCACCTGCCGATAAGTGGCATGGCTTGACGGACGTCGATACACGCTATCGACGACGTTACGCGGATATGGTTTCCAATCCTGAGGTCGCTCAGGTAATTGGCGCCCGTTCGTTGGTTCTCAAAGGTATTCGCTCCTATCTTGATGAGCGAGCGTTTGTTGAGGTTGAAACGCCCTCGTTGCACTCATTGATAGGAGGAGCCTCTGCTCGTCCATTCAAAACCCATCACAATGCCTTGGACATGGGGCTTTTTCTGCGTATCGCTCCCGAACTTTACCTGAAGCGGCTCTTGGTTGGGGGAATGGAGCGTGTGTACGAGATTGGTCGTTCTTATCGCAACGAAGGTATTAGCACTCGGCACAATCCCGAGTTTACGATGATTGAACTCTACTGGAGTTACGCAACTTATCATGATCTGATGACCATGACCGAGGAGATGATGCGTGCAGTGGACGTTGCTGTCGGTGAAGGAATGCGGGCGAGGCATCAAGGCGAACTTTACGAAAAGTGGGTAGAAGGGCGCGCCTTTACCCTGAACGAAGAATTTGCTCGGGTGCCAATGAGAGAGGCAATCGATAGAGCTCTCCGTCAGGCTGAGCTGCCTCCGGAAGTTGCCGCGAGTTATGATTCATTGGCCTTGCACGACGAGAAGACGAGTGGCGAAGCACGCGAGGCGGGCAATGACCTAGTGCGGGCTTGGGCCAAGAAAAGTGAACGCTCCAAGAAAATCGACTGGGGAAATTTGAGGCGGGCGTTGGGTGTATGCGAAACTGAAGGAGACAAGCTATTTGTAGCCTACGAGTATTTAGCGGAGCCTTTCCTGCCGGAGGACTATCGAAGTCGCGATGGGACAAAGAGCGTTCCTGTGTTTGTCACCGATCACCCTGCCGAAATTTCTCCCCTGGCACGACGAAAAGACGATGATGCCTCTCTCGTGGACAGATTTGAACTTTTTGTTGACGGTAGAGAAATTTGCAATGCATTTAGCGAACTCAATGATCCGGACGATCAGGCCGCACGCTTTTTGGATCAAGTGAAGCGCAAAAGTCACGGTCAAGATGAGACGATGGATTATGACGAAGATTATATTCGTGCACTCGAACACGGTATGCCTCCGGCCGCAGGTTTTGGAATGGGTATAGATCGCTTCTTGATGATGCTTACTGGAGCCCCTTCTATTCGGGACGTGATTGCATTTCCTCTCTTACGAGCTGAAGCTCGCTAGTTTTTGACAGCTCGAACTCCAAAATTGTTATGCTCAACAGCGCTTTGATGAAGAAAGTCTTGACCTGGGTCGAGGCATATCCCCCCTCTGTTCAGGTAGCGATGCTGGTCGTGCTGACTCTTCTCGTTTTGGGGCCGATTCTCTGGGGACTACGGGCTATGGCTCGGCGCAACCTGGCGAACTCGCTCTATGCTTTTACGGCACTCGTTTTTGCCTCTACTGGATTAGCAGCCTGGGAGGTGTCCCGCTTGCCCCTTGCACGTGCCGGACTTTTCGTAATGAAATACGAAGTTTTGCGCGCGTCGGTGGCGTTTGGTCTTACTCTGCTGGCCATCTGCCTCTTGGCGTTGATGGTTCCTTGGGTGCTCAATCGATTTGAGCGCGGAGACTTTGTTTCTTTTGTTGCCGCACGACATGTGCGCTCAAAAAAGAGTGGCTTTCTAACAGCAATTTCATTGCTCTCCATATTAGGGGTCGCTCTCAGCTCAGCATCACTTTGCGTAGTGATTAGCATCATGGGAGGGTTCGGAGTCGATCTCAAGACCAAAATATTGGACAATAACGCGAACATTCGCATTCAGTCCCCAGACGCAGGTGGCTTCGAATATTGGCGTGAAATATTGGATGAAGTGCGGCTCACACGCGGCGTCGTTGCTGCAACCCCCGTGGCAGGCGGGGAGGTCATGGCTTCTAGCTCTAGCACCACAGCCGGGGTGCGCGTTCGGGGAATCGACACTCGTTCGTTTGGGGCGGTTGTCAACGTGCCCCAAAATATGGAGGTAGGTAGTTTTGACTATCTCGATGATCCTCTCAAACTCGTAAACTTACCACCAGGCACAGAAATTGGTCGTTCTGTCGGTGGCGAAATGTTTCTAAAGGGCCCTAACCCCAAATATTTGGGGCTCAAGGATACTGATGAGGCTCCCCAAGACGTCGCTCCAGGTGTTGTTTTGGGACGAGAGTTGGCCCGCAGCCTACACGCCTATGTGGGGGATGAATTGACTTTAGTCTCGCCCATGGGCGACCTAGGCCCAATGGGTTTGATGCCTCGGTCTCGAAAATTTCGAGTAGCTGGCATATTTTACACGGGAATGTATGAGTACGATGCCAGCCACGCTTACGTGACTATCGAGTCTGCTCAAGAACTCCTTGACCTCAATCATTTTGTTACGGCTGTTGACGTACGAGTGGCACAGGTCGACGAAGTTGAGTTGGTGACTCCACGAGTTCGCAGTGCAATCGAACGCTCGGAACTCAAGGTGCGTGATTGGAAGGAGATGAATCGAAATCTCTTCAGCGCTCTGCAGTTGGAGAAAATCGCCACATTCTTCATTCTTTCAATCGCGATCTTGGTCGCGAGTTTTTGCATCATTTGCACCTTGCTCCTGATGGTGACCGAAAAGAGCAAGGAAATCGCCATCATGAAGGCGATGGGGGCGAGCGACCAAACGATATTGCGCCTCTTTATGGTTGAAGGCATGTTGATTGGCGCGGTCGGAACCATTTTTGGTGTTGTTACAGGATTCACCGCGATGGAGAGCCTGCGACAACTCGAGATTCGCCTCGACCCTGCAATTTATTATATTGAAAAGTTGCCAGTGACCGTCGACTTACCCGACTACATCCTCATTGCGGTCTGTGCATTCATTATTACCACTTTAGCCACTGTATATCCCGCGCGAGCGGCAAGTCGTCTGTCTCCCGTAGATGGAATTCGTTACGAATAATTGACTAAACCTGAGAGAACGAAAACCCATGGCTGAATCATCTACTGAGTCGGAGCTAAGCTCCACCGACAAGACGCCTGACCAGGGCCCGGAGTCGTCCATCAAAGACGGTAAGCCGGGTGCTTTGGTGCGCATTGTTGGTTTGAACAAAAGCTTTCAACATATGGGAAGCACATTGGAAGTATTGCGGGATATTAATCTCGACATACATCAAGGGGAGTTGCTCTCAATAGTTGGGCCCTCAGGCGCTGGAAAAAGCACTCTTTTGCATTGTATTGGTACCCTTGATCTGCCGACGAGCGGGCAAATTCTCCTGGGAGGTGAGGAGTTGACGACCATGAGCAGTCGTCGCCTTGCTGCAGTAAGAAATCGAGAGATCGGATTCGTCTTTCAATTCCATCATCTTCTTCCGGAGTTTGACGCTTTGGAGAACTGTATGTTGCCCGGTCTGATTCAAGGTAAAAAAAGAAAAGACCTAGTGAAGCGAGCAAAGATGCTCCTTGAGGAGGTGGGAGTTGGACATCGCGCAACACATCGACCAGGAGAGATGAGCGGAGGCGAGCAACAGCGGGTGGCAGTAGCTCGGGCCCTTATTTTGGAGCCCAAATTGTTGTTGGCCGATGAGCCAACAGGCAACTTGGATAGTAAGACAGGCAATGCCGTGCACGACCTGCTTTTTGAGATCAATCGTGAACACAATACAACAATCATTGTGGTCACCCATAATCCTTCATTCGCCGAGAGCATGCCCCGAGTGGTGCGAATGAAAGATGGTTCTGTTGAGCTGGATGATGTGGGGCGCGCTGAGCTAGCCTTGGCCGGCGGAGTCCAAAATTCTGTGGATTGATTCTGGGAGAATACCAGCGGCTTCGGCTGCTGCCACTAGTTCAGCGTTCTGCGGAAGTTGAGTGAGAAAAGTGGTAGCGTAGGGGCTCCCCACCAGCCCTGTGAGCCTCCTCAGAAGAGGACGAATACTGGAAGCAAGGGCGGAAAGTGCACCCTTGTCATCGCCTAGCTCCAGCCTCGCTTTGTAAAGGGTGAGAAATACCGGGGTCTCGTTGAGTAGGCTCGGCGCGCCTTGTACTATTAGTTGCGCGGCCTCCTCACCTAACTTTGCGGCTTCGTGGGGATGCTGACAGAGGCGTTCCGCCTCGGCCCACATTCCGAGAGCGACGGGGAGCACATCTCGATGATTGAGCTGCCGATAACTTTCTGCCGACAACTTAAGGAGCGCCAAAGCGCGCGTCCTTGCCACATCGGTACTGGAGCGCAGCAGTTCGACCCCTCTATAATATAGGATGCCCAAATTAGCCCGATCGGAGGATGTCCAGAACCCGGTGGCCGAAGCATCTGCATCTGCACGGGTTTCACTCAAAAATGTGTCTAATGAGCGATCCGTTCCGTAGAGGCCCGCCCAGCCGAGAAGGTTCATCTGGGCGTGACGCGTCGCTCCGGGGCTACCAATTTGCTCCGCGAGCGAGAGCCCCCTTTCAAGGGCGTCTCTCGCTTCTTTTCGGGCGCCGATAGTCGAGAGTGCAAAGCCGAGATTAGTCGTGAGCATGGCTTCTCGCTCTCGCAACCCGGCTTGTCGTGCTGCCTTGATAGCGTCTTTTCTTGCGTGGAGAGAGGATGAAACAGCACCTTTGGCCTGGTGAATGATGGCGAGGGTTTGGTATGCGTCGACCGGAGCGCTGTGCACTTTTTCTGCGGAGAGAGCGAGGAGACGTTGCACTTCTTTTTCGGCCAACTCAAAGTCGCCAGCGAACGCAGCCCGGCTTGCTAAGGTTGCTGAGCAGCGCGCCACTTCGTCGGTGAGTTTAAGTATTGTCGCGGCCTCGAGGACTTCGATGAGTCTTTGATTGATGCCTTCGCCTATTCCCCGTGCATCGTCGTAGCGGGCACGCGCTCCGCGAGCGTGGACGAGGGAGGCCTCGTCAAAGGCATTGATTTCGAGAGCATGCACGGCTGTCTCCCGATCAGCTGCCCGAGGATCGAGTCGAGCATGGGCTTCGTCCAAGTAACTTGCCCGTCGGAATCTCTCTTTTGTATTTTCTGAGAAGTCGAGGGCGCGTTCAGCCATGCTCATTGCGTCTTTTAGAGCATGGGCTGCCAATGCGCGTTGGGCTGCTTTTTCCCAATAGTTGGCTGCTATGAGGGGCTCGCCGCCCAGATCGAGTTGTTCTGCCACGGTGGCGGCATCCTCTTCTTGTGCGCTGAGCCAATGTCCAGCAAGGGCATGGAGCTTTCCCTTGTGAGATTCTTCTAAGGATGCGTAGGCAACATCACGTACCAGAGCGTGCTTAAAGTTGTATTCTTCGCATGCAGCATATCTACTATTACTTTGTCGAATGAGCACATCTTGAGCAACTAACGTGCGCATTACTTCAGGGGCATTCGAAATGCCAAAAGCTGTGAGGGCGCGATCCCAGCAACTTTGACCAAGAACACTGAGGCGCTGTAGAGCGTCCAGGGATAGAGGGTCCAGGGAATCGAGGCTGGCCTGAATCGCTGCTTCAATTGTGGGTGCGCTTTGCCCGCCTTTGCCAGTGACTGCAAGACGTGAGAGTTCTTCAGCGAAAAGTGGCGAGCCTGCCGCCTGGGCAGAGATACTGTCAAGACGCTGTGGGGTTGAGCGTTCTCCCAGTACCGTCTCAGCTATGATGCGGACCGATTGATGTGAAATGGGTCTGAGGTCTATTCGCAGATGATCGCGATTTTTGTATCGTTCTTCGTCTGCTCGCCAGAAAGAGGGGCGTACGCAAGAGAGAACAAAGAGAGCATGGCGGCTGGAACGCCCCAAGAGGTGGTCTATCCATGCGATGGACTCGGTGTCGGCCCATTGCAGATCTTCGGTAACCAGAACCACGGGTTCATCGGAGAGAATGCGTAACACAATATCCGTCATGGCAAGCCAGAGAGCATCGCGAGCCCGGCCTGGATCATATTCATCTGATAGAGGAGTGCCTTTCAGTAGATCGCCCAAGAGACCACGATTTTCTCGGCTGAGTTCGTTCATTGTCTCGGGGCCAAGACGATCGACAATAGCTCGCTCGACTTCTTGGGAATTGGCCCCGCGTTCGAGATTGAGCAAAGAACGCAAAATGTCCGAAGCTGCCCCTAGAACATGATGACTGCCATAGGCGTCGCTCCGCTGTACTACGATGAGGGGGGCCTCTGGTTTCGTCGAGAGACGAGCCACGCATTCTCGTTGTAAACGGCTTTTACCAATACCTGGAGGACCGCTGACACTGAGCACCATACTGCGCTTTTCGTTTTGGCACCGATCGAAGGCGCTGAGCAATTGGGCTAACTCGGTCTCTCTTCCTACAAAGGGGGCCCCGCCAGAAAGCTCGCCTACTCGTTTGAGAGGGGAGCCCACAATCGCCGAGCCGTCACGGCGGATTCGAAATTCGAATCGCCCTCGTCCAAGCTCGGAGGTGGTCGCATCGGCCAAAACTTCTTTAGGTTTGGACTCGCGAGCTAACGTCGCCGCGCGATCGACTACCTCACCCATGGGGCGGGGCTCGCCGCTGTGGGCTTCTGTGACTCTGGCTCGACCGCTGGCAACTCCGACCGCAGCGCCAGCCACCGCAAGAGATATTCCCAATTGTACAGCGGCGCGCGCCTCGCCTCCGGTTGCTCTGGATGCTCCGAGGTGAGCAACAATAGCGTCGACGCCCAGGGGAACAGCTTCTGCACCACTTTGGCGAAGTAGGGTAAGGGCCGCAGCTTGGGCGCCTTTGCCGTGAAGGTTCATCGCCACAATTGTTGTGACTAGGCGGGTTGTCATTGCGCCGAGACGGCTAGAGGGTTCTCCCTCAGACCAGGGTTCGTCTTCTTCGAGGCAGGCCATGAGGCGTGCCTCAACTATTTCTGCGTTGGCCGGGCGTTGTTGTCTATCTGTTTGCAACAATGCATAGACTAGATCGTCCATCGCGCGGGGTAGGTCCGTGCGGTATACTGACATGCGGGGCGCAGGTGTCGTGGCCAGTCTCGCTAGAGTGGCGAGCGGGCTAGCGCCTTGGTGAGGGGGGCGGCCAATGAGAAGTTCGTAAAGGGTGGCTCCCAAGGAGTATAGATCCGATCTCGAATCAATATCACTTTCACCTTTTGCCTGTTCGGGTGACATGTAGGCTGGCGTGCCGGCGAAAAGAGCTGCAGCTTGTTCTGTCGCCAGGCCAAAGTCGATGAGTACTGGCTCCACTTCGAGCTCGGGAACAAGGGCGTCCCCCGGAGCGCGTCGACGCAGCATGATATTAGATGGTTTGAGATCGCCGTGGGTTATGCCCACAGAATGAATGCTTTGCAGGGCTCGGCAAAGGAGGACTCCCAGGGCAATTACATTGCGGGCGCTCAGCGGCGCACTCTGGTGATGAGCGCTTAACTCGTGACCCTCTATCCATTCCATCACGAGGTAGGCTCGTTTTTTACTCTGAGATCGACCGGCTTCTAGGACCTCAACGATTCCCGGATGCACTACATTTCCTACTAGTGAAAATTCTCCTTGAGCGGCTCTTAGAGCGCGTCCCTCGAACCCTTGTTGATCTGGGTGAAAGACTTTGAGAGCGACTGGTCGCTTGTTGTCTAAGTCGAAGGCTCGGTAGACTACCCCTGTAGCTCCTTCACCTACTGGATGCTCAATGAGGAATCGATCGTCGAGGGGGCCTGGGGCTAGTCCTTCAGAGTTGTTCACTTCGCTTGATTGTACTCTCTCCCTCGCCCGGTGGAAATACGCAGGGGCAGCTCTGCGGCAGACGTACTGAAATCCAGAGGAACAGTTGTTGAACCCAAACTACGTTGAGTGGGGGCCCTTACCTACGCCGGGCTCGAGGGGGTTTTCCCCGTCGCCGCTTGGGAATATCGTACCGAGGCAGGAGAGGGCTTTCAGCAGGAGTTACTCCGACAACCGCATCGATGTCTGCGGTCGAGATGCATTCACTGGTTGCGTGCCCCGCAGCGGAAGCTAAGATGCCTTTGAGCTCGGCGTCATTGCCAGGATAAGGGCGATCGATCAAACGAAAGAGAGCTCCCCGGTCAATTCCCAAGGGAGCGCCACGATGGGTCAACCCCAGTTGAGTGAGTTCATTTATAATCAGAGCTTGCAAGTCCTCAGCGCGCTCTGCAAGAGAGGGAAGAGCTACAGAGGGACCGTTGAGCTTTCGCTGCAACCGGGGAATCAAGGGATCCTTTTTGGCTTGGCATGTGATCACAAATGAGGGCATTTTCACCTCTAAAGCCTCACTGAGAGCAAGCTGAGAACTCTCGGGGAGGGCACTGGGGTGCAAAAGGACTAAGGTTCCTCCTTTTGCCCGATTCCACGGAGCTGATTCGTCTTCTATTTTCCAAGGAGACTGGGTTCGATAAACACGCTCGCTTAGGTCAACTATGATCAAAGGGCGTGGGGCCGAGTCTCGAATCAGGTGCGCATGAGCGGCCCAGGGGATTGAATCTACCCCTAGGGGGGGCTCTAGACAGAGCGTTGGGCCTTTGGAATACTTTTCGAGTTCTAGGCGGACAATTTGGGCTCCGGGACTATGGGCTGCTGCACGCAGAATCTCGACACGCGCTTCTGCTTCGAGATGATCGCTCTGCTCTTGGCGTTGCAGTTGGTCCACGAGCAGATTTGCCTTCTTGTCAGCAGTCTCGGCACGGCGTTGGTACCCCACCTCGCGCTCACGAGAGCGGCGTAAGGATCCAGTTACGCTGATTAAGCCTCCTAGGCGTTCAGCCAGAGTGTGTAAGAGCGCTGCTTCTTCCATGGTTACGCTCGACTTTCGGGAGCCGCGAGGCAGGGTGAAAAGCCCAATGGGCCCCGATTCGTCCATGAGAGCAGTGGCGGTTTTTACATCGTGGGCTTGGAACCAATCGGCGAGAGGTCGCACCGAGGGTTGGCGGATTTGAGCTGCTAGGATTGTTTCGAGACGTAAAGTCCGAGAGGGCTCGCCCATTGCGGCCTGAAGTACCCCCTCAGGGAATTCTCTTGGTTCATCACTCAGGTAGCCGGCGATATCGACCGAGAGCATCCCAGGCGGATCAATTCGGAAGATTTCCGGGCGACTTTTACTCTTAGGCTCCGAGAGTCGAAGCTCGGTGAGCGCCGCACGCAGTGCTTGCTCAGGCTCTGGATGTAGAGCCGCCGGGATAGCCTTTTGTAGGGCATGGAGCCATCGTGACCCCTCAGGGGCGAGGGGCGTTGCCAGCCTGCGCGCAAGTAACCCCACTGCCATGCTCATCACAGCAGTCACAAGAACGAGAGCGCTTGCCCTCGTCGGTATTTGAGTAGCTAACCATGCGCTGGCCAAAGCGAGGGGTGTGCCAATGATGAGTAGAGCGACAAGCCCGCGTACGGCTCGCGTGACAAGAGCAGCCTGGGGCACGGCAAGGGCTGCCATGACGGCGATACAAGTACCAACCAATGCGCTGGCGGCTACACGATCGGAGGTTCCCAATTGAACGAAGCCCGAGCCGGCTCCGACGATCGTTCCAGCCACAGCCAGCGAGAGGGCTGCTTGTACGCGATCGCCCACGCCCAATTGCAGACCTCGCAACCATCGCGTTCTCAGTAAGCTGGCGCAAAGAAGGAGCATGCTGCCCAGGTCGCCAAATACAAAAGCGTAGTCGAGCTGAATTGGGTCGAGGGGAAAACGACTAGGAGCGAAGGCGCGCAGTAGGGCAGCACTGGCAGTGGTGGCCCAAATAATTGTTGTCAGCGCGAGGGCGTCCAGAGAGCGCGCTTGGGGATGTCCCTGCAATATGCCCGGAGGAGACGCTAGGCGAGCGATACTGAGTAAAGCTCCGCCGACGAGAAAACCTTGCGAGATTGCGCTTGCTCCCCGCAACGCGGTATTTGTATGAGGTCCAGTCAAAGTGGCCAGAAATAATCCGGTACCGATGATTCCCCAACGCAAGCCCGCAATGTCGGTCGCTAGGTGCGCACCCTGGGCGCGCCGTCCTAGGGCACGAAGAGACCAGGCAACCAGCAGAGGTAACACAAGGGCGCTCAAACCCCACGCATCGCCCCGACTGCGAGCAGCCAAGAGCGCTACATAGCCAACGGCGGCCGTCGGTAGGAGCCATGTTTGCGAGACCTTCTTCACCGTGGAGAAGCTATCGACCATCTCTCGCCAGGCAAAGGCGGGGGCGAATTGGCTCCCCCAGAGCGAAACCCGCGTTCGCACTAGGGTGCTAGTCGTCCTCAATTGGCATTCTTAAGCTATTTAGACCCAGAGCAAAGAGCCTCAAAGGTTTCGATCCCTCATCGGAGTGCTACCCTTTCTTTAGAAAGGGTAGCACTCCGATGAAAAAGAATTACGTGCTCGATACGAATGTTCTGCTGCATGACCCTCAATCTATCTACAAGTTCGAGGATAACGATCTTCTTATTCCAGTATTTGTCATCGAAGAGATAGACACATTCAAACGAGATTCTAGCGAAAGAGGGAGAAATGCTCGAACCGTGGTGCGCTATCTCGATGAGTTGAGAGAGGAGGGGGGGAGCTTGTCGAGTGGAGTCCCGGTCGGAGAAGGTGGCTCTTTGAGAGTCCACGTTCCCGCCCAGCGCCCTCTTTTGTCGAGTGCGCTACATCCATCTTCTGCCGACAATGGAATTCTCAAGGCCGCGCTGGATATTCGCGACGCCAACCCAGAAAAAGCGACAATCTTCGTTACAATGGACGTTTCTCTTAGGATTCGAGCCGATGCCCTTGGACTCGTTACAGAGCCATACGAAAATCAAGCTGTAGATCCAGAAACTCTTGCCTCTACAATTACTGAGATTTCAGTTTCCGAGTTAGAACTAAAGGAGTTCTTTAAAAGTGGTTTCTTAAAATCGCCCCCCAAAGAGGAGATTGAGGCCAATGCTTCGGTGATGTTACGCTGTCCGGGGGCCACCGAACGCACGGGGCTCGCTCGCTTCAACAAATCAAAGGGCCTTCTTCGCGCCTTAATCACCCCGCGTGAGGGCATCTCCGGAATTCGTCCCCGCAATCGAGAGCAAAGTTTTGCTCTCGATTTATTATTGGATGATTCAATTCATTTGGTGACTCTATTGGGGCAGGCCGGGACCGGAAAAACTCTATTGACCTTAGCTGCGGGGCTCCAACAGGTGGTTGAAGAAGGCGCTTTTAGTAGGCTCTTGATCAGTCGTCCGGTGATGCCCCTAGGTAAGGATATTGGTTTTTTACCTGGTGACGTGGACGAAAAAATGGCCCCATGGATGCAACCTTTGTACGATAACCTCGAATATTTACTGATAGCAGGCGGAAGTCGTCGACGTAGCGCATGTGGTTTCGATGAATTGTTGGATGCTGGACAAATTCAAGTGGAGCCTCTTACCTATATTCGCGGTCGAAGCCTGCCTCAACAATTTGTGATTGTAGACGAAGCCCAAAACCTCACTCCCCACGAGGTAAAAACTATTGTGACCCGATGTGGAGAAGGGACAAAAATTGTTCTCACAGGAGATCCTCAACAAATCGACAACCCTTACGTCGATGCGATGAGCAATGGCCTATCAGTTCTCGCTCACCGCCTGAAGAATCAACCACTAGTTGGTCATATACAACTCTCAAAAGGAGAGCGCAGTCCCCTGGCCAATTTGGCCGCTGCAATGTTGTGATTGAAAGAACGGGAGTGGATATTTGTCCAATTTTGAAGGGCTGGGGGTGGGACTCTCCCGACCTAGGGCGTTTGCAATGGGGCTTACTGGCCGTGGAGTCCAGAGTGGCTTTTCTGTCTCGCATGTCTCCTTCCAATTTCGAGGAGGAGGTCAGCAGGCTGACCATAGAATTTCGCCAGAGTAGACCGGCATTTCCTCAATTTACCTATTCGTGCGAAGTGAGCCACAACCCCGTACTAGAAGAGGCTACTCGCGCTCTGCTTGATCTGGGCCGAGCGCTCCACGAAAATAAATTATTTGATTCTCTTCAGTGGGGAGAAGAGTTGCGCCAAATTCTCATTGAGCGCACAGGTGAGTTGCTTTTAGAAGTCCGACTGATTCAAGCTCGTGGGTCAAGCAAAGTCCCTTTGCTTTCGAAAGAGCGCTATTCATTTGGAGCGAACGAACTCTCCGTGGCCTATGGGGTTGCGCAGCGTTGGTTTGAAGAAGGACTGAAACAACAGGGATTGCCTTCTTCAGAAAGTCAGGTCTCGCTTGTTTCAGCATTGCGTAAATTGGCCTCCAGCGAAAAGTTGAATGTGCGAATTGTCGAGACGACAATGTCTGCAGTGGCGGCAATTGGTGGAGAGACTTTTTATGTTCGGAGGGGAGCACGGGTAAGCAGGGGTGAAGTGCTTCGTATTTGGAATCACGAGATCTATGCACATTTTCTTCCGCGCACGTTGTCAAAAAATGCGCCCATCCCCCTCGCTATTGGGACACGATCCTGCTCTGAAGATGAGGAAGGAAGAGCCATTCTTTTGGAAGAAAGGGGCGGCTGGCTGGCAACTTCTCGCAAGATGGAGTTGTCCATCCGTCATCAACTGGCTGAGTCAGTTCGAGAGAGTACTGCTTCTTCTTTGGAGAAAACACTCCAACTCATTCAAAGGGGAGCCGATCTGAAACTTGTCGTAAGGACCTTTGCAAGAGTCTCAAGGGGGGGAGGACTAGCCAGAGAAATCGCGTATCTGCCGGGTTATCTTCGTGTCGACAAAGCCCTGCGCTTTCATCCCGAATGGGAAGACTGGATGCGCTGCGGAAGAGTGTCCATCTCGGCGGCGACCACTCTGTCTAATCTCTGCAAGAAGGCCTGAGGGCGTGGGGACGGGATTGCGCGTCTGCTTGTCGACTTCACGGTGAATCGCTAGGTAGTTCACGTGGTTGACTCCCGAAATACCCATCGCCTCCTCATCAAGGCGCGCCGTGGCCGCCCTCTTGTCGCGAGGGCGCACACACCTATGAGCAATCTAGGACAACTACACATTCTTCGACTAGTCGGAGTTCTTCTCTTCAGCTCCGCCAGTGTCTCGGCCGAAGAACGCATTCATGACGACTCCAGCGCTCGTCTTACCTCCATAGAACCGGAGAGAGTCTCGGAAAAAGTGGAGACTCCAAAGGAGGTCCAGGGCCTTGCTCTTGGTCCAAGAAGCAATCCGTATCAGACGGAAAATTCCGCTGAAGAATCCAAAGCGCCCACCATCATACCTCCCAGGATTATCCAGTTTGAAGAGCCCGTCTATCCGCCCCAAGCCCTCGCCGAAGGACTGGAGGCGGTGGTCTATTTGAAGATCACGGTCAATACGGATGGTTCTGTGAGCGCGCCTGAGCTGGTAGAGTCCCCCGGACACGGTTTTGGTGAGGCCGCGTTGAAGGCGGTCTCCTCTTTGCGATTTTCTCCTGCAATTGTAGGTGGTGTTCCCCGGCAGGTAAGAATTGGTTTTGAGTATCCCTTCTCGCAGGGGGAGAAAAATTCCAAGTCGAAGACACCACTGGTAATTTCACCTGGGGAAATCAGCGGGCAAGTTTTACTCTCGGGCCCAGAAACTCCATTGCCCGGCGTCGAAATTATGATTTTGGACCCGAATGGTCCGCCTATGCCTTTGGTAACGGACAGCGAGGGGCGATTTTACATCAAGGGGCTCTTGGCAGGAACCTATCGCGTGCAAATTCACCCTGAAGGTTTTATCGCCGTGGACTCTCAAGAGCGGGTCTTTTCAGGCGAAGCGACAGAAATTACTTTTCGTATATTGCCTCAGTCGACAGACACAGAAGTCTATGTGCATGGTGAGCGCCCCCCTCGGGAGGTGACGCGCCGAGTCATCGAGCGACGAGAGATTCAACGCATACCCGGAACATCAGGTGACGCGTTGCGATCAATCCAAAGTCTGCCAGGGGTTGCACGTCCCCCCGGCTTGGCCGGATTTCTTATTGTTCGCGGCTCGGCTCCTCAGGACACTGGCGTATTCATTGATGGTTCACAAGTCCCACTTGCCTACCACTTTGGTGGGCTCTCTAGTGTGGTCCCCACCGAACTCATCGATCAACTTGACTTTTATCCTGGCAACTTTTCGGTGCGCTATGGGCGATTTAACGGTGGTATTGTCAATGTTGCTCTGCGTAAACCAAATGTCGAGTGTTATGGTGACTTTGGCGCCCCGACCGACAAAGAAGGTTGCTATCACGGCATGGCCCAGGTGGACATGATTGATGGCCGCTTGATGCTGCAAGGCCCAGTCCCCGGAACTAACAACTGGAGTTTTGCTCTTGCAGGTCGGCGGAGTTGGGTCGACGCGTGGGTACGTCCTGTCTTAGAATCGGCTGGGTCAAATGTCACCCAAGCTCCGGTCTACCACGACTACCAGGCGATAGTTGAGCGCAATTTGGGACCGGACGATAAGCTGAGTTTCCGGCTCTACGGCTCCGGAGACGATCTGGAGATCATTCTGGCGAACCCAGCGGCGGAGGACCCAGGATTTGGTGGTAACTTGTCCTATGGTACGACATTTGTGAAGGGCCAGGTGCTCTATCAAAAAGCTCTTACATCAAAAACGAATCTGGACACGATGCTTTCCTTCGGGCGAGAAATGACTCAGTTCTCCTTGGGTGGAAACTTAAAATTCGACCTTGAGAACTTTCCGATCGACTTTCGTACGGAATTTGGGCACCAAGTTCATGAACGAGCCAAGGTAAACGCAGGTTTCGACTTTCAAACAGGTTTCTACAACGTATTCGTGCGGGCTCCGCCTCCGCCACGGGAGGGCGAGAGTTCACCTGGACCATTAGCTACACGTGTGCCGATGGAAACCGACTCTGAGGGCATTGGCTTTCGCCCCGCGTGGTACGCCGACGTCGAATGGCAGCCAACTCAGCGTCTGCTCGTTGTGCCAGGTTTTCGTTTTGATTATGCCCGTGACAGTGGTCATACCAACACAAATCCTCGCTTGGCGGCGCGCTATTCTCTCTTTTTACCGGAAGACAAAGCTTGGGCCGGAAAGTCTTTGGGAACTGTTCTTAAGGGAGGTGTCGGCAAGTTTACCCAACCTCCCCAGTTTTCCGAAACCGACCCTGTGTTTGGAACCCCCGGCACGGCATCAAATCGTTCGATGCATTATACCGTGGGATTTGAGCAAGAGTTTACTCCTCAAGTGGAACTCTCCATGGAAGGTTACTACAAACATCTCTATGATACTGTCAGTCGCGCCCCTGGTCCCACAGGGGCTCTAGTCTATGGCAATGATGGCAGCGGCCGCGTTTTAGGGCTGGAGACACTTCTCAAGTACAAGCCTGATGCGCGCTTCTTTGGTTGGGTGTCTTATACCTTAAGCCAGAGCTTGCGCCGAGATTGTGAGACCTGCGAATTGCGCGCATTTCAATATGATCAAACTCACAATCTGATCATGCTGGGGAGCTATCGTCTAGGTCGTGGCTGGGAGTTTGGGGCACGCTACCGAGTGGTGAGCGGACCTTTGGTGACCCCCGTGAGATCACCCGAGACGTTGCCCTCTATTTTTTCTGGCGACGCTGGTACCTACATTCCCTTGCAGGGTGAGTCCCATAGCGAGCGTATGCCTCTATTTCATCAATTAGATCTGCGCCTGGACAAAAGCTGGCAACTTCGAACATGGAAAATGTCCACTTACATTGATGTGCAAAATGTATACAACAATGCGGCGGCTGAATCATATGTCTATAATTTCAATTATAGCCAAAAAGCCTATCAGACGGGCTTGCCGATTTTACCTAGCCTGGGTGTCCGGGGGGAGTTTTAATGAAAACATTGCACAATGACAGCGGTACACGCTCTCGCTGGGCTAACGCTAGCTACCCTGGATTACTCCTTTCGATTTTGGCTTGTTTTTCATGTGGGCCGGAGCTGGAGCCCATTAGCAAAATTCAAACATTGCGGATTGTAGGCGTAAAAAAGAGCGCTCCTTATGCCCGCCCCGGAGAAAAAGTGCAGCTCAGCCTTCTTTGGGAGGATGGCCGCGCCGTTCCAGCCGCTCAAGTAGAGACGTTCATCGCTTTCTGGTGTCTCAACCCTCCAAGTAACCTTTACAGTGCGTGTTTGACCACCCCACCACCCCCGGACTTTGAGCCTCAATTTGTCTTCAATTCAAATCGTTTTGAAATCGATATACCGGTAGATTCCCTTCAACCCTCAATAGCAGATCCTCGTATGCCCGATTCGGGCATTGCGTATGTTTTTTATGGGGTCTGCGCAGGTACGCTTTCGGGTGCTTTGATAGAAGCAAAAGTCCCCGGGGACGCAATGGGAGTTTCTGGAAATGCCCTCATGCCTCGTTGCCTGGACGCGACTGGTGCTGAGGTGAGCCCTGATGACTTTGTCGTCGGGTACTCTAGTGTTTTCGTATACGACGATCTGCGAAACCAAAACCCAATTGTTAAGGGCTTCAAGGTTGCCGGTAAAGAGGTGCGGGTTGATTGCATCGACGAGGAGTGTGAAAAAGAATTCGACCTTCCTCAGTTGGATAAATGTGAGAAAGATGTAGCTTGCATTGAGGCATGCCCGGACGATGGAAGTCCAGAATTGTGTCCAGACATAAAAATAGAAGCCCTCATTAATCCGGCGTCGGCCGAGAAAGACGATTTGGCAAAGGTCGCCTATGGCACCGACTTAGAAGAGGCAATTTGGGTGAGCTATTTCATCGACAGAGGGAAGGTTTCACCTTCGGTAAAATTGGTCAACGATAGCGCTCTCGGCTGGCAAGCTGATTTTACGACTGAACTATTTGCCCCCAAGGAGAAAGGGCCCCTGCGTATTTGGGCGGCTGTGCGCGACAATCGAGGGGGACTCTCCTGGGTCCGTCTCCCGGCATTTGTGTACTAGAGCCGCACCTGTTTGGCGGTTGGCTCTTCCTCGACTGCCAACACGATCTTATTTCCGTAGGCCGGGGGGGGCGCGAGGTGTCGGCGTTCAAGATCTTTTTCAGCCCCACTTTCCTGTCGGTTGTCCTTGGTAGCTTGCTTCAAGGGTGACTCTGGAGGTGCCATCGGGGCGTGGGTGCATGCCGCCGAACCAGAGAGCAGCGCCAGAGCTATGGCCAGGGCTCGCAACGTTTCGTTCAAGGCGAAGCTTTGGGGCAGTCGGTGTCCACGGACTACGAGTCCTTGAAAACTTTGCACCATCACTACCTCCTTGAATGTTTGTGGGGGGACCTTCATCGAGGTCCCTCTTTTAACCATGACAGATAAATACCGTCGTGCCACCTTTGGACTTGCACAATTGAAATGATTGACGTCATCTGCCGTGTGCACAGGGGGGGTGAACGGTCAACCATGCGCCCTATTGAATTTGAACGATCAATGTCAGTCGCTCATCGTCAGCTATAGACGCGGGACTTTGTCGTACACTTGTCACTGGCTCCAGGCATAACAAAGAGAAATCTAGTGCCGGAATAGAAACCGCTCGTTGGGTGAGAGCGACCACCGCCGCGTCGATTTGCCCAACCCTTGGCCCCATTATTCGACCGCGTTTCCCCAATGGTACTATGGGAAAAATTTGAACGCGATTGTGTCGGTGGGCGGCGAGGGACGGGGGGTATAAATGCACCCCGAGGAGCAGGGCCGTGTTGCGCAGACATATTTCTTCAAATGCATATTGAAGAAGAACGTTTTTTTTCGAATATTGCCCAAAGTATGGCGTTGGAGGTCTCTTCCGGCCGGTGGTCAGGTGAAACAATCTCACTGTCGTTGCGTATTTAAGGTAAATCGGCAACGCTCCCGTGCCGTGATTCATGTCATGGCGCACCCAGCATCCGCTATGCAACAAGAGAAGACACTTCCACCATTGGGACCTGGTTCCCTTGTGAACGACCGATACGAGATTCGTCAGAGTCTCGGTAAGGGCGGTATGGGAGAAGTCTTTCTCGCATACGATCGCAGCACTCAAGAACCTGTAGCCATCAAGGTGGTTCGTGAGGAGTCTCGTATGCCCGGGGACGATGAGGCTCTTCGTCAAGAGCTTCTCCTTGCGCGTTCCGTGAGTCATCCAAATGTCTGTCGAGTGCATGACCTCGCTCCTAGCCCTTGGGGACCTATCCTCGTGATGGAGCACATCAACGGACAGACATTGCATACTCATATCCGGAGGCGCAAAGCGCAGGGGGGGTACAGCGCGGACGAGTTTAGAAAAATAGCGAGCGAAGCTACGGCTGGTCTGGCCGCCATTCATGCCCAAGGTCTTGTTCACGGAGACTTGAAGCCCGGCAATATCATGGTGACCAAGGACCGCGCCATTATTCTAGACTTCGGCTTTGCTCAGGAACGAGCGCGTCTTGGAGCACGACGGCCTGGTGCGCCGCCCGATGGTGGAACTCCTAACTACATGGCCCCAGAGCGTCTCCGTTCAGGAGGGGCGAGCTTTGAAGATGATCTATACGCATTGGGTTTGACCCTCTGGGAGATGTGGACTTGCAGAGTACCCGAGCCAGGCGCAAAGCCACGCTTGAAGCCGATGCGATCTCAAATCATGTTTGATGTGCCCGCCTCGTTGTCGGTAGATGAGATTAAGCAGGTATTTCGCTGCATTGCTGACGACCCGCAAATGCGCCCACCGGCCAA
>Ga0256845_1001212_pt1 | contig 21289 bp, 18 predicted proteins | sample RiftiametaG_FD_189101 | JGI IMG/M metagenome (GOLD analysis project Ga0256845, IMG submission 189101) | Tube worm associated microbial communities from hydrothermal vent at the East Pacific Rise, Pacific Ocean - Riftia | ecosystem: Host-associated > Annelida > Integument > Unclassified ...
CGAACGTAGGTATAAAGTTAACGTATTTATTTTCAATCAAAAATAGATGAATAACCAACCATATATTTAAATATGGTTACTTTTGTTAAAAAATTAACATAACCACCAGAATGGAAAATAAAGACACCTTTGTTAAATTTGAGGAATTGTTAACGATTAAAAGATACAGCCCAAATAGTATCAAGGTATATCTACATATGGTTTACAGCTTTCAAAAATTTGTTGGAAATACCCCAATAGAAAGGTTGGATAATAAGTATGTTTTACTAAAAGTAATTACATATATAAAACACAGAAATTACGGTAGCTCTTCACAAAAACAACTATTGGGGGCATTGGCCTTATTTTATAGAGAACTTTTTAAACGGCAAGTTGACCTATCATCAATCTACCCAACCCAAAAAGAATATTTTCTACCAGAAATACTTTCTAAAGAAGAGGTGGGAAAATTGCTCAAAAATACAGCCAACCTTAAGCACCTTACTATTTTAAAAACAATATATGCCCTAGGGTTAAGAAGAAGTGAAGTGTTGGATTTAAAAATAAATGATATTGATGGTAAGCGCAAATTAGTGCATATTAAAAATGCTAAAGGAAAAAAAGATAGGATTTTGCCACTTTCAGATAAACTGCTCACTGGTTTGAGAGAGTATTATAGGGCATATAAACCAACAGAATACATGTTCTATGGTGCAAATAGAAGCCAATATTCTGTAACCAGTCTTCGCAAGGTATTTCTAAATGCATGCAAACGTTCTGGCATTAGGAAAAATGTGACCTTGCACAGTTTAAGGCATGCTTATGCCACACATTTAATGGATATGGGAACAGATGTAAGAATGATTCAAGAATTATTGGGACATAATTCCATTAAGACAACCATGCGGTATACCCATGTAACTATCCGTTCCATTAAAGATGTACCAAGTCCTTTGGATTTTTTGGAGTAATAACAATGTACGACACCTACACAAAGCATAAGGGTTTTAAATTGATTTTAGGACATAGAGTGCGCCAGGGAAACCTGCTTGTTGGCAGATAGGCTAATTGGCTATCGCTCTGCGATTAATACCCAACTGCTGCGTCATCTCCACGTTTATCTGCACCGCCTTCCAATTTTCCATTGGGCAGTACACGGATGGCATCCACTTTCCCAATGATTGGAGTGCGATCTTCATTAATAATATATCCTTTGCTTTTTAATACTTCTTTTAATTCTGCTGAAAATCCTTCAGGTTCAAAAATCACCATATCTGGCAACCATTGATGGTGAAAACGAGGTGCATTTACCGCTTCTTGCATGCTTAGGCCAAACTCATCTACGTTTAGTATGGTCTGTGCCACAGCAGTAATAATGGTAGAGCCTCCTGGTGAGCCCACTACCATCCATAGTTTGCCATTTTTTTCCACAATGGTGGGCGTCATACTGCTCAACATACGTTTTTCAGCAGCAATACTATTGGCTTCTGCACCAATGAGTCCAAACATATTGGGAACACCGGGCTTGGCACTAAAATCATCCATTTCATTGTTTAAAAAGAACCCTAGTTCATCAGAATATAATTTGGAACCATACCCGCCGTTTAACGTTACGGTCACAGAAATAGCATTTCCTTCTTGATCCACAATAGAATAATGGGTGGTTTCCATACTTTCCACTATTTCTATATTGCCGCGTTCCACTTCAGATGATTTGGTGGCCTTCTCAAAAGAGAAATTTTCCATACGTTCTTTTAAATAAATGTCGCTCAATAACATATCTAAAGGAATGTCCACAAAATCTGGATCCCCCAAAAAATAATTTCGGTCTGCGAAGGCCCTACGTGATGCTTCTGTGAACAATTGTATGGTCTTGGTGGAATTATGCCCAAAACCAGCAACATCATAAGGTTCTATCATTTTAAAGATTTGGTTCATGGTGACACCACCACTGCTGGGTGGGCTCATGGAAATCACTTTTAAATCCTTATACGTAAAGATAATGGGCTGTCGCCATTTGGCTTTATATTTTGCTAAATCTTCTTCGGTTACATAACCGCCTTTTTCTTGGATAAAGGCCGCTAGTTTCTGAGCAATCTCTCCCTTATAAAATCCGTCATGGCCATTTTTTGCGATTATTTTTAACGTCTTTGCCAATACAGGGTATTTTATGGTGTCGCCTGCAGAAAATGGAGTGGCAAAGAACGTACTGTCCCCGTTTACTTCTATGAATAGTTCTCTATAACGATCCAATCGTTTGGCTTGTTTTTCAGTAACAACAATTCCTTTTTCTGCCAATTGAATCACAGGTTCAAAAATTTCTTCAATAGGTAGGCTACCAAATTTAGCGTGCACTTCCATAATACCTGCCACCGTTCCGGGAACGCCTATTGCTGTAGCCCCTTTAGTGCTTTTACCGGGAATTACATTCCCCAGAGAATCCAAGTACATGTCCTTATGGGCAGATAAAGGTGCTTTTTCCCTATAATCTATGGCACCAACATCACCATTGCTTTTTCGGTAGACCATAAAACCGCCACCACCCAGATTTCCTGCAAAGGGATATGCCACAATCAAGGCCATCTCCATAGCGACCATGGCATCAAAGGCATTGCCTCCTTTCTGTAATATTTCAATACCAATTTTTGATGCTTCTTCCCTTGCGGAAACCACCATGGCTTTTTCAGCGACCACACCAGTAGCAACAGCAGGTTGTTTTTTACAATTAACAAATAATAGGATGGTTAAAAGGAGTATTAATCTTCGCATAGTGAAATATATTTTTGTTTGGAAAAGGTAATCAATTCTTCAAAAAAAGAGGTGAATTCAGCCTCAAATTCTGTGTAATGCTCTTCAAGATCCAGAATGGCAAAATTCATCTTGGATTTATTCCTTGTTCTTCGGTTCATGCCATCCAGCACACGGGAAATTCCTTTCATTTTGGAATAATTGTAAATCCAATTGTCCGCAATCATATAGGGCATCATTCGTTTGACCCCTATGGGGAGAATGGCATAATGTTCTTCTAGCAGGTCATAAAAATCTTCTACAAATTCGTCCAAGGGCACATCAGAATACGTTGCCCAGTTTTTTGCCAAAAAGTGGTCGTAGTAAATATCTACAATTACCCCACTATAATGACTGTAATTTTTATGGAGTCGCTTCGTGCTTTTTCGTACAGTTGGGTGGACATCAGTAAAAGTGTCTATATGCCGGTGGAGCATAATACCTTTTTGAACCTTTTCTGGAAGGTGTTTGTATTTGTTGCCACGAATACTATCGGCAATAAAATTGCCAATAGTGATTTCATCATGATTAAAGGAGAGAAAGATGTGTGCTAAAAAATTCATGCGTAAATAAAACGTATTAAAATGGAATGTACAAATATGCAATTTCATTGAGAAGACATCGTTGTATATTTGCAAAAACTTTTTTAACAATATGACACTTATAAAATCTATTTCTGGAATCCGTGGTACCATTGGTGGTCAACCAGGAGATAATTTAACCCCTATTGATGCTGTAAAATTTGCAGCGGCTTATGGTACTTGGCTAAAAGGATATTCAAAAAAGGATAAACTGACAGTGGTTATTGGTAGAGATGCCCGTTTGTCTGGAGAAATGGTTCAGAATTTAGTGGTGTCTACCTTGGTAGGACTTGGGATAGATGTGATAGACCTAGGACTTTCCACCACGCCCACAGTAGAGATAGCTGTTCCTTTAGAAAAGGCAGATGGTGGTATTATACTAACGGCAAGTCATAACCCCAAACAATGGAATGCCTTAAAGTTATTGAATGAAAAAGGAGAGTTTTTAGATGCTGCACAAGGTGCTGTTATTTTGGAGTTGGCAGAAAAAGAAAGTTTTACGTTTGCTGAAGTGGATGATTTGGGAAGTATCACCAAGAATGATGCGTATATAGATATACATATTGATGAAGTGTTGAATTTGTCTTTGGTGGATGCAGATACCATTAGAGCTGCTAAATTTAAAGTGGTTGTGGATGGTGTAAATTCTACAGGTGGTATTGCTATTCCTAAATTGTTAAGAGAATTGGGAGTGGAAGTGGTAGAATTGTATTGTGATCCAACGGGACACTTTCCACATAACCCAGAACCTTTAAAAGAACACTTGACTGATATTTGTGAATTGGTGGTCAAGGAAAAGGCCGATTTTGGACTTGTAGTGGATCCAGATGTGGATCGTTTGGCTTTTATAAGCAATGATGGTGAAATGTTTGGCGAAGAATATACTTTGGTGGCCTGTGCAGATTATGTATTGGGAAAAACGAAAGGGAATACAGTTTCCAATCTTTCTTCTTCCCGTGCGTTACGGGATATTTCCCAAAGACATGGGGGCACGTATGAAGCCGCAGCAGTTGGTGAAGTAAATGTGGTGACAAAGATGAAAGCCAACAATGCCATTATTGGTGGTGAGGGCAATGGCGGGATTATTTATCCAGAAAGTCATTATGGGCGGGATTCCTTAGTAGGTTCGGCTTTGTTTTTAATGTTGATGGCGGAACGTGGCGGAACGGTGGCAGAACTCAGGGCTAGTTACCCCAGCTATTTTATGAGCAAAAAGAAAATTGAATTGACACCAGAACTGGATGTGGATGCATTGCTCAAAGCAATGGAAGAAAAATATAAAAATGAAGAAGTCTCCACAATTGATGGGGTAAAGATTGATTTTTCTGAAAATTGGGTACACCTAAGAAAATCAAATACAGAACCAATTATTAGAATTTATACAGAAGCTAAAAGTCAGGCAGAAGCAGATGGTTTGGCGAATAGAATTATTGGAGAAATAAAAGAAATAGCTGGGCTATGACCTAGTATAAAGCTATTCAATTATAAAGAACTAAGTAATTAACTTTCTTTGGGTAAACTGATAATGAATTTTGCACCTTTTCCTTTTGGAGATTCTAATTTTAGGGTTCCTTTTAGCTTGGTTACTATTTTGTTTACTATAGATAGCCCAATACCGGTGCTTTCATACACATCTTTGGTTTGAAGTGTTTGAAATATCTCGAATATTTTTTTATGATATTCTTTTGGTATGCCCGGACCATTGTCCTCAATAGAAAATACATGGTTATCATTATGCTCCATATAATCCATTGTAATCAACCCTTTTTCTTTGTCATTGAATTTGATACCATTACTGATAAGATTTGAAAATAGCTGAGTATAAAGGACTTTTACGCCAGTAATAGTTGGTAGTGCATTGCTTATTTTAAACTCGACCCCATCAACCTTTAAAAACCCAACAACATCATTGATCAAATGATTGATATTAATTTTCTCTTTTTTAGATTTTACCATTCCTATTTTGGAATAATCTAGAATACCATTGATTAAACCTTCCATTCTGGCCACCCTATTTTTTAAAAGTAATAAATTAGAGAATACTTCCTCTTTTTTGTCATTTTGTAGGTCGTCCTCTATAAATTGAGCTAAATTTTCAATACCCCTTAGCGGAGCTTTTAGGTCATGTGAGACTATATATGCAAAATGTTGTAATTCCTCATTCTTGCCTTCAAGTTCTCTGGTGCGCTGTTTAACCTTTTTTTCTAGTTTTTGATTGGTTGATTGTAATTCTTTTAATGTGGCAAACCCTATCCGTACCACTATATAAACAAAGAACGCCCCTATGAAGAAGAGTATTCCTGTAAGTAATTCCAATAAATCATCATGCTTTGCTATTACAATATAGGCAACACCTAAGTATCCGAAAAAGAAAAAAACCATGAATAGGTATAAGCTTTTCCATTTGGTTTTAAATTTTTCATTTGGAAACAGGTCGTATATTTTTCGAGTTAGGAAAGCTGATAAAGCCATTATTATTGACCCTATCAATATGAATCCTAATAAGATGTAATTAAAATAATCCACTTCTATTTTATTTATGTATTCGCAGCTATTCATAAAAACAACTAAATCATAAATATATTGTAAATGAATTCCTACAAACAAAAATAAAAATAATATAACCCGTGTAAATACGGATAAAGAACTATAAGTGATTTTGGGTAGGAGTGTTAGTACAGAGCCATTTAAAGAAATTCTTCAGGAACTTTATCCCTGTGTTTCCAGCGTCTGTGTGTCCATAAATAATATTGTGGAGCTTCACGTATCTGTTGCTCGGCCAATCTTAAAAAAGCATCTGTGATTTCGTGTTCTTTGGTCAGTTTTCCAGAGGTGGAAATAGGTATAAATTCTGCGTTGTAGTAACCACGTTTTACTTTGGTGACCTTTAAAAAAACTACTGCCAGATCAAATTTTCTTGCCAAAGTTTCTACGCCTGTATGTATGGGTACTTTAATTCCCATAAACTCAGTCCAGTATTTTGTCCTGTGTACTTGTGGAGATTGGTCACTGACCATACCGTAACCAGATTTAATGCCTTTCTTTTCATTTATAAGAACCGTTTTTACCGTTTCTTGTTGTGTAATCAATTCAGTATTCCATTTGGCTCTTATTTTTTTGATTAGGGCATCAAAATATTTGTTACCAACCTTTTGGTACACAGCATATCCTTTGGCATTGGAATACAGACCAAGACTTGTGTTCCATTCCCAATTGGCATAATGGGCGCATGGGACTAAAACGGTTTTCTTTTTTTCAATTTCTTTTAGAACACCAATATTGACAATGTGGTATCTTTCCATCATTTCAGTTTTGGACATGTTCATGGGTTTTATCATTTCCATGAACATATCGCACATATGACTGTAAAATTGACGTTGTATTTTTTTTAACTCCGTATCATTCTTTTCTGGAAAAGTTAATTTTAAGTTGGTCCAAACTACTTTTTTTCTATACCCAAAAACGGTGTAAACCAAGAAGAAAATAAAGTCTGAAAAAAGATAAAAAAGCCGAAACGGCAATTTAGAAATAAACCATAAAATGGGATAAGCCAAAATATAGACAAGTAGCTGCATTCTAATAAATAATATGGGCAAATATAGCTATATTTGAGACCAAACCTTAGATGTATGTCAAATTTGCATATTGCTACCATTGTTATTATCGTTGTCAATATTCTTGTTTCTCTAAAAGGCTTTAAGGATAGCTCTTTTTTTGAACGTTATAAGTTTGGTGTTGGCTCTATTAAAGCAGGGCAAAAGGACCGTATGCTTACTTCAGGGTTTTTACATGTAGATGTATCACATTTGCTGTTCAACATGCTTACGCTTTATTTTTTTGCCAACGTGGTCATCTATTGGTTTGGCCCTGTGAAGTTTGTGATTATTTATATTGTCAGCTTATTGGCAGGAAGTCTTTTGGCACTCTTTTTTCATAAGAACGAACCATATTATAGTGCGGTAGGAGCCAGTGGTGCAGTTACGGGTATTTTATATGCTGCAATTTTATTGCAACCAAATATGCAATTGGGTATTATGTTTATTCCTATTCCCTTACCAGCGTATATTATTGGGATAGGTTATTTGTTGTATTCTATCTATGGAATGAAAAAACGTTTAGGCAATATTGGGCATACCGCTCATTTTGGAGGAGCTATAGGTGGGTATGTAATGACACTTCTTTTTATGCCAGACCTTATTTTCTCTGACACCTTGATGGTGCTTATGTTAGCACTACCAATTATAGTCCTTTTTGTTCTTGGTAAAATGGGTAAAATATAATTTGTAGGAATTAAATGCAAATGCTAGCATTTGCATTTTTTAAAGCTTCACAACATTTTTTTGTTTCTAATAAAAGTGCTGCCTTATATTCACACGACCAAATTTTAACCACTCTTAATGATGAAGAAGGTTTCCCCTACTATTTTTAATGGCTACAGCATTAGTTGTTTCCTGTTCAGATGAAACAACTGTTTTCACTGACCCCCTAGATGATGATACCAATGTTAGATTAGAAACAGATGAACAAATACTGGAAAACAGTATTGTTTATGATAAAGCTGGTGTAATTGATATTTTTGAAGAAGATGAAATTACAGGTGAATTTTCCAAAACCGGTGATGAAGAATTGGCAGGAGATTATCCACTTACATTGGTAGCACAAGTTGATCTACCTTCTTTCAATGGAGGAGAAAACCTTACCGCCTCCCATGTACATGTAGTTGGTAATTATGCTTCTTATGATACAGTAGGTGAGAATTATGTTGGCGGGTTGGATGTTATATGTTAGCAATCCTACAAACCCAAGAGTTACTTCTAGATTGTATTACATCAATGCAGATATCAATGCCTTAAAATATGATGATGGGTATGTTTATGCCGTTGGTGGAGTTGATTCTGAACTTTCAGTTAGGGCAACCTCAAATTCTTTTACAACAAAAATACCAGTAAGTAATGGAAGATTAAACACTAATGGTATCACTTATGGTTTTCATCAAGGCTTTGTAAGTACAGATGTGGAAACTACAGCAAATATTATTTTGGTAACCAGTAGTAAAGAAGGTTCATTGACTGTTTATAATAAAAGTAACTTAGAAATAGTAGAAGAAATCCCTTATGCAGATTTACGTTCTGTTGCATTAAAGGATGATAAAATAGCGGTTTTAGATGGTAGTAAAGGAGTAAGTATCTTAAATCAAAATTATAATGTGATTAGAGAAATCAGTATTGATACTGATTTTGGCATAGTAAAACGTACTATAGATTTTTTTAGGAAATAAGATAATTGTTTCTGAAGGCGCAAAAGGAGCAGGCGTATATGATTATACTACTGGAGCTCTTTTAGAATATGTTCCAATATTGATCAATCCAGAGAATGTTGATAGCTCAGACATTGTGACCAATGCAATAGCTGTGAACGAAAATGTGGTTTTAATGGCTAATGGAGGAGCAGACCTGTGCTTGTCTGAAGAGCAAAATGACAATACTAATTTAGTAGGCATTGTAGAATTGGAAGGGTTCATTAATTATGTGGAAACCAAAGGAGATTATGTTTTTGCAGCTTCTGGAAAAGAAGGGCTGCAAATCATAAAAATGAACAAACCAGATGATAGTTTAGAAGCTAAATGTGCTAATGTTGACTTGTACTATGGAAGTTCAAATTTAAATGTAAACCAAGGAGAAGATAAAGCTTATAGAGGTTCAAAACGTTTCAATAGGATTAATATAAATGGCAGTCTGTTGCTTTGTGGCTCATGGACTGTTAGAAATAGGGTTAATATGAACAGCAATGGTTTGTTTGAAATGAACGGTATCCTTGTAGTAGGGAGGAATTATAAGAGAAGAAATGTTATAATCAACCAAGGAGCTACATTTAGAGTAGAAGGAAACCTTACTATTTATGGAGACTTAATATTAAATGACGGAGCTACAATAGAATTTATAGGAAATGATTCTGTGGTGAATATTTTTGGCTCAGTCATAAAAAATGGCAACGCTACTGTAGAAGGAACTTTTGATGATGTTAGAAATAAGTTCTAAAACAGAGAAAATACAGTATAAGAAAAGCCCAGTACTGAAAAGTATTGGGCTTTTTATTTATAATAATAATGCGTGTATTATTGTAGCATCTCGGCAATTTTTGCTTCTAATGCAGGACCGCGCAAGTCTCTTGCAACAATCACCCCATTCTCATCCAAAATAAAAGTTGCAGGTATTGCACGTACATTATATAGTTCCGCTATTTCATCAAAATAATTAACATTGGAAACATGGTTCCATACCAAACCATCATCTTGTATGGCTTTTACCCAATCTTCTGCCTTTCTATCTAAAGAAACACCAATGATATTTAGTCCCTTTTCATGGTATTTGTTATATACATTGACCACATTTGGGTTTTCTGCACGGCAAGGTCTACACCAAGCTGCCCAGAAATCTACAATGGTAACTTTGCCTAAAGCATCGTTTAAAGCTAGTTTTTCACCTGTTGGTGTAGGGGCAGAGAAATTAGGCGCTTTGGCACCTATAGTTGTCTTTTTACTTTTTTCAAATTTATCTGTTAACACTTTGCCAGCCGTTGTAGCCTTAATTTCTGGAGTTAAAGCTTCGAACATTTCTTTTACTTCATTCTCAGGAAGTGCTTTAGTACTTAACGTTTTGTCTATTAAAAGAACGCTTATTAAAGCATTGGGATGCTCTTTTATAAAATCCAACTCATAATTTTTAGCCTCTTCCTGTAATTCAAAATACTCATCACGCAAAGAATTCATGGAGGCAGTATCATTGTTAGATTGTGCATTCCTCATGTCATTTTGCATAGAGTTGACTCTTCCAGATAATGCCCTAGAGTTTTCTAAATAATCATTAAAAAAATCATTCTGTAGGGTTCCTTTTATTTTTGCAAAGCCCAGACTGTCTTTTTGGGCTTCTAATATAATTGTTCCATTTTCTATTATAACAGGAATAAACCCCTTTATATTATCAAAAGCGATATAATGGATTTCTGGTGAATCTTGCTCACCAGTAAATAGAAATTTACCACCTTCAATAGTAGTAGTGTCAATATCAACAGGAGGTTTTCCTGCTTCAGATTTTTTTAAAAATATTTTGGTGCCATTTTCTAAATCTCCATTGATTGTAGCTTCAAGTGAAAACCCTTCAGGTGTGCTGTTGCAAGCATATAAGGTGATAACCGCACATAAGGACAATACTATTTTTTTCATTAGTTGTTTTTTTGATGCGTAAAGATACTTATATATACATAATAAAAAAAGCCATTGATTTTGTCAATGGCTTTTTTGTATAAAGTATAGTAAAGATAACACACACTTGGGTAAACCCATTGAGGTGTTAAATTATATTATTGGGGCAGAGTGTTGGGAACATTAAACCCTTTTTGGCTATCGCCCTGCGATTAAAATTGGTATCGGATTCCTAGAGCAATGTCAAAATCAAAATTGTCGCTGAAGTCATCATAGCCTACCAAGCCTATTTCTGGTCTAAAGTCAAGGGAAAGTAACAATGGAATATCAAAATTATACTCAACACCGATATCACCCGCGCCAAATATAAAGAGACCGCCTTCAGCAGTTGAAGCAAAGTCCACACTTCCAAGTCCGCCACCAACACCGTAGTACCAATTAAAGTTTCCGTCTAATGGACGTATCCATTGGTATACTCCAGCTAATTTAAAGGCATCATAATTACGGCTGTCTCTCCATCCTAGGTCAAACTCTACCCGGTTGTACCTTCCAATAGATTTTTGATAGGAAATTTCTGCACCAAAGCCATCACTGTCCCCTAAACGTAAGCCTAGAGCGTGTTCAGAAATTTCTTGGGCGCTTAAAGATGTAGCTGCTAAAAAAAGAAATAAGATAAATACTTTTGCAATTTTCATAAGTTTCTGTTTTAATTTGTAAATATGAGCATTTTGTTTATATGCGATATAATAAAAACTTAAATTTGTGTCCAAAAATTGTTCCAAGTTGTATAAAAATTTTTTAAAAAATTTAGAGAGTACATTAGAAGGGGAGTTGTTGGTTGATGGGCTCACCACTAGATTGTATGCCACAGATGCTTCTGTGTACCGTAAAATACCTGTTGCTGTTGCATATCCAAGAACAAAGGAAGATATAAAAAAGTTGATATTTTTTGCCAATAAAAATAGAGTTGGGCTTATTCCTAGAACTGCTGGCACATCTTTGGCGGGACAATGTGTTGGAAATGGGATTGTAGTAGATATGTCCAAATATTTCACCAAGATTTTAAATCTGGATATTGATAAAAAACAGATAACGGTACAGCCAGGTGTTATTAGAGATGAGCTGAATCTTCATTTGGCACCTCACGGTCTCTTTTTTGGGCCCAACACTTCCACGTCCAATAGATGTATGATAGGGGGAATGGTAGGTAATAATTCTTCTGGAACCACTTCCATTCAATATGGTGTTACAAGGGACAAAGTGGTTGCTTTGCAAACAATCTTGTCAGATGGTAGTGAGGTGGAATTCAAGTCGCTTTCTAAAGAAGAATTTCAACAAAAAATAGCATTAAAATCATTTGAAGGAAAACTTTACAATAATATATATAAAGAATTAGAGAACAAATCAATACAAAAAAATATAATAGAAGAATTCCCTAAGCCTGAAATTCATAGGAGAAACACTGGTTATGCCGTGGATGAGCTGTTGAAAAACAATGTTTTTGGTGAAGTTGATGAAAATATAAACCTGTGTGACCTGTTGAGTGGAAGCGAGGGAACACTTGCTTTTAGTACTGAAATCACATTACAATTAGATGATTTACCACCCAAGTTTGCAGCCATGGTGGTGACACATTATAAAACCTTGGAAGATTGCCTTAGTGATGTGGTTCCTGTAATGAATCACAATTTGCATACTTGCGAAATGATGGACAAGGTGATTTTGGACTGTACCAAAAGCAATAGAGCGCAATTGGCAAATCGGTTTTTTGTAGAAGGGGATCCAGCTGCTTTGTTGTTGTTGGAAGTGAAGGCAGATTCTGAAGAAGATTTGCAAAGACAATTGAATGGGTTGTTAAAAAGTATCAATGCTTCAGGACTTAGTTACGCTCACCCAATCTTAAAAGAAGAAAATATTAAGAAGGCCATTGAACTCAGAAAAGCCGGCTTGGGACTTCTGGGAAATATGGTAGGCGATCGTAAAGCAGTGGCGTGTATTGAGGATACCGCAGTTGCTCTAGAAGATTTAAAAGATTTTATTGGCGAGTTTTCGCAGATAATGAAAGGGTATGACCAGCAGGCTGTATATTATGCCCATGCCGGGGCAGGAGAACTGCATTTAAGGCCTATTCTGAACCTTAAAGAAAGTCAAGATGTTTCTTTGTTCAGGGCAATCACTACGGATGTCGCCAAACTTACAAAGAAATTTAAGGGCTCATTTAGCGGTGAGCATGGTGATGGTATTGTACGGGCAGAATTTATCCCGTTAATGATAGGAGAAGAGAATTATGAGTTGTTAAGACGTATAAAATCTTATTTTGACCCTAACAATATCTTTAACCCAGGGAAAATTGTGGATGCTTTCCCAATGGATGAATCACTTAGATATGAAATAGACCGAAAAGAGCCAGAAGTGGTTACCTTGATGGATTTCTCGGATAGTGAGGGAATCCTAAAAGCGGCTGAAAAATGTAACGGTAGTGGAGATTGTAGAAAAACCCACCATATGGCAGGAGCTATGTGTCCCAGTTATCATGCCACTAAGAATGAGAAAGATACAACTAGGGGCAGGGCCAACGCATTGCGGGAGTTTTTAACCACATCAGACAAAGCCAATAAATTTGATCAACCAGAATTAAAAGAGGTTTTTGACCTGTGTCTTAGTTGCAAGGCATGTTCCAGTGAATGCCCCAGCAATGTTGATGTTGCAACCTTAAAAGCTGAGTTCCTGTATCAATACCAAGAAGAAAATGGGTATTCCTTAAGAAGTAAATTGTTTGCCCACAACACTAAGATAAATAGGATTAACAGTAAAGTTTCTGGTCTTGTCAATGCAGTGTACAAGTCTAAAGGATTGAGCGGTTTAATTAAGAAAGCGAGTGGTGTGTCTACAAAAAGAAGCTTTCCATTAGTATCAAGTTTTAATTTTGATAGACACCTTCAATCAATTAACAATCAGTATATTGATAAAAATAAAAAAGTAATTTTATATATTGATGAATTTACACGGTATATGGATGTGGATCTAGGGCAAGATGCAATTGAAGTATTGGTTAAATTGGGCTATGATGTAGAATTATTTTATGCAGAAAGCGGTAGAACATATCTTTCCAAGGGCTTTTTAAAACAAGCCAAAAAATTGGCAGAAAAGAATGTTGCCAAATTAAAACCGTTGGCAGACAAAGGTTATCCTATAATCGGTTTGGAGCCCAGCGCTATTCTTACCTTTAGGGATGAATACAAACGTTTGGCGAAAGATGTTGACGCTGTAACGCGTATAGCATCGCATTCCTTTTTAATAGAGGAGTTTTTAGCATCAGAAATTGAAAAAGGAAATTTGACCGATGCACTTTTTACAAAAGAACACAGAACAGTGAAAATCCATAATCACTGTCATCAAAAGGCATTATCCAATCAAAAAGTGACTTTTGACATGCTTAACTTACCTGAAAATTACACCGTTTCCATTATATCTTCAGGTTGTTGTGGTATGGCCGGTTCTTTTGGGTATGAAGAAGAGCATTATGAGGTGAGTATGAGTGTGGGAGAGTTAAAGTTGTTCCCATCAATCAGGAAAAGTGATGAGGATGCTATTATTGCTGCAAACGGCACTAGTTGTAGGCATCAAATTTATGATGGTACCAAACGTAAAGCATTGCATCCCATTACAATACTTAAAGAAGCGCTGATCTAATCGTAGAACCTTTCTTCTTTTTCTTTTGGGGGACAATATCTTTTGTGATTGAAGCAATAAGCTCATCGGCATGGCAGCCATAGGTGCCCAAGTGAACATCTGATATTACCACTACTTCTAATTTTCTTTTTTTCAATATAGGAGTTTATGCAAAAATAAACCCATTGGTATAAAGTTATAGTGAAGTTAAAATCAATATTGGATAGGGATAAGGTTAAATTTGTTTTAAGTAAACGAAAATGTAAGTTAAGCCAGTATTAACAAGACGGGAATTTTGGTTTCCAATAATTTAAAAATTATCTTTGATTTAAATCACAATTCAATGGCGGGCAATACTTTTGGAACCCTTTTTAGATTAAGTACTTTTGGTGAATCTCATGGAGTTGCAATTGGTGGTGTGTTAGATGGCTGCCCAGCAGGATTGAAACTGGACCTAGAAGCTGTTCAAAAAGATTTGGATCGAAGAAAACCTGGGCAATCTGCCATTGTCACTCAAAGAAAAGAACCAGATACTGTTGAATTCTACTCTGGTTTGTTTGAAGGAAAGACCACAGGAACTCCCATTGGTTTTGCTATTCATAATACCAATCAAAAATCTCATGATTATACACATATAAAAGATTCCTATAGACCATCACATGCTGATTATACTTATGACCAGAAATATGGATTTAGGGACTATAGGGGAGGTGGTAGAAGCTCAGCTAGAGAAACTGCCAGTAGGGTAGTGGCAGGGGCCATTGCCAAGCAATTCTTAAAGAATATTAAAATCAATGCCTATGTTTCTCAAGTAGGGGAATTAAAGCTTGATAAAAAGTATACTGAACTGGATTTGTCTTTGACTGAATCCAACCCAGTACGTTGTCCAGATCCTGCAACAGCCTCCAAAATGGAAGAATATATTAAAAAAATCAAGAAAGAAGGTGATACCGTTGGTGGTGTAGTTTCTTGTGTGTTGCAAAATGTCCCCATTGGATTAGGGGAACCTGTTTTTGATAAGTTGCATGCAGAATTGGGGAAAGCAATGCTTTCTATCAACGCGGTAAAAGGTTTTGAATATGGAAGTGGTTTTAATGGAGTAAGCATGAAAGGAAGTCAGCACAACGACCAGTTCAATGCAGATGGCACTACAAAAACCAATTATAGTGGTGGTATACAAGGCGGAATCAGCAACGGAATGGATATTTACTTTAATGTAGCCTTTAAGCCTGTGGCCACAATAATACAAGCCTATGAAACCATTGATAAAAATGGAAACATTATAAAGACCCAAGGGAAAGGAAGACACGATCCCTGTGTTGTCCCTAGGGCGGTTCCTATTGTAGAAGCAATGGCAGCATTGGTTTTGGCCGATTACACCTTACTTCAACGAGTCAATAAAGTATAAATTTATTTTTGCCCCTGACAAAAAGGGTTAATATACCCCATCAGCATTATAACATCTAAATGTTTTTGGCTCTATTCAGGTCTTGGAAACAAAGTGAATGGGGCAATATTGAACCACAAGCAGGTATTTTGTCATGTATTCATAAACTTTCTTTTAGGGCTTTTCTTTTCGTTCCAAAATAGTATCTTACTGACCTAAATAAATAGGTTTATGAAAAAATTGGAACTGCATTGGAAGATTCTTATAGGTATGGTGCTGGGCATTGTATTTGGGTATGCAATGACACAGATTGGTTGGGGGCAAGATTTTGTCCTTGATTGGATCAAACCTTTTGGGACTATTTTTGTAAAACTGTTAAAACTAATAGCAGTACCTCTAATCTTAGCTTCGTTGATAAAAGGTATTTCTGATTTAAAAGATATTTCTAAATTTAGGAATATTGGATTCAGGACAATGGGAATTTACATAAGCACTACAGTTGTAGCTATTGTACTTGGGCTTTTGTTGGTCAATGTTCTACAGCCAGGAGAAGGTATTTCTGAAGAGACTATTGCAAGGTTGACAGATACTTATGCCAATGATAGTGGTGTTACCTCTAAACTGGCCGAGGCTACTCGCCAAAAAAGTGTTGGGCCGCTTCAGTTTTTGGAAGACATGGTACCAGACAACGCAATTGCGGCAATGTCCAATAATAAATTAATGCTACAGGTTATCTTTTTTACCATTTTCATGGGAATTTCAATGCTATTGGTTGGTGAAAAAAAATCAAAACCATTAAAAGATTTTTTTGATTCCCTTAATGAAGTAGTACTCAAAATGGTCGATCTAATTATGTTGACCGCCCCATTTGCGGTTTTTGCACTATTGACTAACGTGGTTGTGTCTTCCGGTGACCCTGAATTATTGGTGGCCCTGTTAAAATATGCGGGGGTCGTAGTTCTTGGACTGTGTTTAATGATTGTTTTTTACTGCATTATAGTCTCTGTTTACACAAAGAAGAATCCTTTTTGGTTTTTAAAACAAATGAGTCCAGCACAATTGTTGGCTTTTTCAACAAGTTCTAGTGCAGCGACTTTGCCAGTGACCATGGAAAGGGTAGAAGAGCATATAGGGGTTGATAAAGAGGTGTCTAGTTTTGTTCTACCAGTTGGTGCAACAATTAATATGGATGGTACAAGTCTATATCAAGGTGTGGCGGCAGTTTTTATCTCTCAGGCTCTAGGTTTTGACTTAGACCTGAGTGATCAACTTATAATAGTCTTAACGGCTTTGTTGGCATCTATTGGTACGGCCGCAGTTCCAGGAGCAGGAATGGTAATGCTTGTTATAGTATTAGAAGCGGTTGGTTTTCCTGCCGATAAGCTTGCCATAGGCTTAGCACTTATTTTTGCAGTGGATAGACCCTTGGATATGTTTAGGACAGTGGTAAACATTACAGGCGATGCCATGGTATCTATGGCAGTTGCTAAATCAGTCGGAAAACTTGGAGAGCCCCATGTGAAAGAGTGGGATGATAATTATGATGCGGTAAAATAAAAATAATTTGTACTGGCAAAGCTTAATAACTGTGCCAGTACAAATAATCCAATATTTGTGATTTCATTATTTTATACTACTTGTTCAGCGAATTGATCCAAGCCGCAATCTGTAAAGCCTCACTTTTTGGTACTTGTGGCATTGGGGCCATAGGTGTTGCATATTCTGGCCAGTTTTTAGGTTTGGGGTTATAGATAAGCTCCACTATTTTCTCATTACTGTAATTACGTTTCGCAATAGATAGGAAAGATGGGCCAACCACTCTTTTGTCCTTATTATGGCATGCTACACAGGTATTTGCTGTTAATAAAGGTTGTATCTCAGCATCTGTTGACACCTTTGCGGTTGTACTAGCGGATTTTTTAAAGGCTTTCTTTTTTTTTACCACCTTTTTTTTGCTTGATCGTTTTGTTGAAAGTTCTGACTGTGGCAGTTTGGTACCTTCAGGTATATTATTTAGAGTATAGTAAAAAGAAGGATGTAAGGTTAGATTTCTTGATACTTCTGCTTTTACACCATGAAGTGTCATTTCATGCACATAATATTGTCTTAATTGGTCTGTGACAACACGGACTTTCATACCATCATCACTTACCTTAACTCCCTTGAGCTTAATTTCTTCTATATTGGTTTGTGGGCTGCCATAGGCCGCGTGATACTTATAAATGTAACTTTTCCCTTTATAGTTATCTAAGTTTTCGGCAGTTTTCCTATCTACGGGCATTGTAAACTCAATCTCAAAACCATCTGGCATTGCTTTTACTGTTTTCATTTCAAAAGGCATTTTGCCTGTCCAACTCAAGTATTGCAATCCAGAATTGGTTGTTCCTGCTGAGCCCCAACCTCTATTGGTTTCACCTATAAATAGGTTACCGTTATTATCAAAATCCATTCTCATAACACCAGATTGGAACCCCGATCTAAAATCAAAGGCTACGCCTTGGTATTCTCCTTTAACCTTTTCCAATACCACTCTCATAATCTTGCTCTGCCCCATATCCCCAACAAGTACTTGCCCGCTAAAAGGACCAAATTTACCATCAGTTTTATCTACTTTTATTTCAGAATTTGAAATGCCCAAAATTCCATGGGGTAGTACAACGGCCGGTAATTGTAATTCAGGAAAAGATTCCTTTATTTTATATAAAAAATCAGGATTCTCTTCATTCATAATATTTTCAGGTTTTACATATCTACCTGATTTTTTCACCTGTCTTTTATCAATTTTATTATAAAACTGCTTTTCTGTTAAGCTTACAGGAGAATCTTTATGTTCGCTCCATCTTAGACCTGCTGGATGACCAGTAAACACTCCTTTAGGAAGATGCCAAATTCCTCCAGACCCCATCCAATCTCCTTGATTGTCTGAATAAAATAATTCATCGCCAATAAGACCGTAGCCTGCCGGTGATCTCATTCCCGTTGCCCATGGTTCCAATTTTCCGTCTTCATGGATTTTCATCGTCCATCCCCTCCAAGGTGCTTTACTCTCTCCACGCCACCATTCTTCATTTCCAAAGGCAACATTAGCAGTGACAAAAAATGAATTGTCGGGAGCCAATACAGGACCAAAAGAATATTCATGGTAATGCGTAGATATTGGCCATGCGTAGATGGTCTGGTATTCATCTGCAATTCTATCACCATTAGTATCAATCAGTTTTGTGAGCTCTCCACGCTGTGCCGTATATAGGGCACCATCATGATATGCCAATCCCAATGGTTCATGCAGTCCTGAAGCAAATTTCCTAAAATTTGGTTTATGGTTATTGGCCATGGTGGGATTCTCAATAATCCATACGTCTCCTCTTCTGGTACAGATTGCAATACTACCATCTGGAAGTGCCAATACACCACCACCTTCTATATGGATTCCCTCAGGGGTAGGTATTGTGGTAATTCTATAATAATCTTCTTCTTTTGGACTGTTTTGACCCATTGCAAACTGAGCAATTGCCATAAAAGCCACAAACAATGATATTTTTAAAGTTTTTGTTGAAGTATTCAAAATATTTCTCATAATCATTACCAAATTATTTCATATTCAATAGTACTGCCATCAACAGCTATTATCAATTCTGTTTCACCATTTACTTCCCTAATGATAGGTTCTTGTCCTGATAGTATTTTCACATAATACTGTTGATCGTTTATAGCAAAAGACCCATCGGGCATTTGTGCAGCTTTGCCTTGGGCAAGTTTACAATACCAGCTTGTTAGGCCAGTTTTTGAAAAACGTACTTCATGTATTAAATGTGTCTGATTATTGTTAGGAGAAACTCTGTTTTCAATTTCAACATCTTTATATATATGTTTAAAAATAGGGAGTCCTGTTGTTTGGTCTATAGCATACCCCTTTGAAACAAAAACGGATGCTTCTCCTGTTTTAGGAAATGGGCTTTTAGCATTGGTCAGTTTAGCAATTGGTTGATTTAAAAAAGTCCATTGTACAGCTCCTTTTGGTCTAAAAGAGCCGTCTCCCCGATCATGCCACATAGGTGTTGCATCCGAAAAATCACCTCTCCAAGCACCAATTATATTCCCTGAACCAAGATTGTAAACAAAGTTTATTCCTGATGGCATACCAACACCAATAGTGTGTGAAAGACGCTCTCCGTTACCTTTAAAGCTTACAAAACCTCTCAAAAGTCGTGGTTTGGATTCTGCATTGACAAAAATAGATGAAACCGAGCTTGGGCTGGAAGGGTAAGAATCATATGCATGAAATCCTTTTGGATTGGTTGTAGTAGTAGCTATGTACAGTCCTAGTCTTGGAGCTCTCCAACCTGCAGATTTAATATTTGTAAGGGTAAAAGAATGTTTCCCCGCTGTTAACGGGATTGTTTTATCTAAGTTTCCCTGAGCATCTGCTGAGTTGTGGTTCAGTATATTTTCCCCATCAATGACAAGGTCTATACCACCAGTATACCCAACAGAAAAAATATAATCATCCTTGGTTGGAATATCAAGCGTTCCATTATATACAATGCCATAGTTGTCTTCTTCATTTATGAGGCTGATGTCTATCAGTTTTCCTATGCCCTCAGAAACAATGGGTTGATTTTCTAATTCATCCAGCCCCTTAAATTCACCTTTGTATGTTTTATATGTCAATGATGACAATTCAACTGAGGATTCTTTTAGCAATTGATACCTAATATTGCGAAAAGCTATGGGACCGTGGTCTCCTTGAATCATTAATGGACCTTTAGCAGTTTCTTCTTTAGAGATAGGGCCACCTGTTGGTAATGGCACTTCAACATTATCATGAATAATAATTCCATTTAATGCTACTGATATAAATTTAGCGTTCGCAATTTTCTCTCCCGCTTCATTAAATTTAGGAGCTTGGAAATGAATTTTTAATTTTTGCCATAAACCAGGTGCTTTAGCGGCATTGGAGGAAGGCGGAATACCTCTGAATATTTTATCAGGTTCTGTTTCCCAATTTCTATAGATACCTCCTAAATCTGAAAAACTAGGATGTTGGACTCCCCAACTGTCCTTTAATTGCAATTCATACCGTCCTTGAAGATAAATTCCAGAATTGGATCCTTTGGGTATCATGACCTCCAATTCCAATTTTATATCACCATGCTCCCATTTTGAAACCAATTTATCTTTTTGGGTTGCATTGTCCAAGTTTATAAGAATACCAGTTCCATCAGTAAAAACCATGGGTTTTACCACATCAGTATTGGTTTTCTTCTTTCTTTTCTTCTTTCTTTTCTTCTTTTTTGATTTCACCTCTATATCTGATGACGACAATTTGTGCACATCTATATTTCTATCCATCACAACATTGCCAACAATCTTCCAGTTTCCAGCTTGATCTTTAAAATCGTTCAAATTCTCAAGTGAAAGTTGCTGCTCTTGAGCTAGCAGGCTAAACCCAGAAAGGAATAAATAAAATACTAATTTGTTCTTCATTTAATACTGTTCATTAATTAGTTATTAAGGACTTCATTTTTGTGAAAAATATTTAGGGCAAGTTAATCTTAAAATAAATGTGTACCCCTAAAATTCATGAATTTTATAGATTTTTAGTAGCCCCATTATCAATTTATCTAGGCAAAAAGAGTATACTTGGTTTAGTGTAATATCTTTTATTGATTTAGGCGCTTA
>Ga0256845_1001213_pt1 | contig 21287 bp, 21 predicted proteins | sample RiftiametaG_FD_189101 | JGI IMG/M metagenome (GOLD analysis project Ga0256845, IMG submission 189101) | Tube worm associated microbial communities from hydrothermal vent at the East Pacific Rise, Pacific Ocean - Riftia | ecosystem: Host-associated > Annelida > Integument > Unclassified ...
AGTAAAGCAATCCCAATGAGCACCTTGTTCTACCGTAAAGATTAGATTTGGGGCTCTTTCAATTTCCTTGAGATAAACATTTTCCATGTTGCGTTGTTTCAGCAACTCACTTTGCTTACCTGGCAATGCCACAAACATTTCCACATGAAAGAAATTGTTCTTCTCAAATAACTGAGAGACTACCTCATAATTTGGTCCCTGGCTATAAACAGTTTCATGAAAAGAAACCAACCGATAAAAGTCATCTCCATAAGGTGGAGTAAAAATCTTATCTAACTCCTTAGTAGAATAATAAGTTTTATAATCCACAATATGCTCATACACCATTAAATCCCACTGGTCGCCCTGACTGTGACGTACAATGTAAGGCTTATTTCCTCCATTTTCTTGATAGGCTGAAACGCGCTTTTTCAAGTTCTCAATCAATGGCAATAATTCACCTGGAGCCGCTCTAAACAAAGTAACCTTATACATGGTTTGTCCAAATGCATATTGATTTGTAAATGCAAAAATCAATACAATAATTACCAAGGAGTTTCTTAGATTTTTCATCAAGAGCGGCTTTAAAATTGGTTGTTTAATAAGTAATTGGAATCTCAACGATTGTAGTATCCCACGCTAAGCGCATAACAGCTTTATTATTTCCTAAATCTTCTAATCGAATTGAAAATGCTTCTACTTCATTAGATGATTCCTTACTTGGCGCTTGAACTCTAAGCACATCATTACTTTCTTTATAGCTATAAGCTCCCCAATAATCTAAATCGCTATTTAAAATAATAGTCCAATCTTTAGTAGTAGGTATGGTAAACAAAGAATAAGTACCTGCTTTAACTTTTTTGCCTCCAATCATTAAATCTTGGAATATTTTAATCTCCGTTGCCTCGTTCGCACCCGTACGCCACACTTTATCATAGTTTACTAAGCCTCCAAACACTTTTCTTCCTTTTTTCTGTGGCTGGCTATAGACTACTTTCATTAAAGCCTTCTGACCATCTTCTCTATCATGGGCGAAATTATCTGGAAGGTAAGCTACATCCATTGGGCTTTTATCTAAACTTCTAAAAGATTGAGCTTGCGTATTTTCCTGTATTGCAAAGAAGAGAAGCATTGTAATTGCGAATGATTTCATAGTTTCTATTTTTTCGTTTTAATATTAATTGGTTGCTCGAACGGCCAAATTGACCACTTTTTTACTTAACCAATATTTTCTTCATTAAGTTCTTATTTAAAACAGCAGAAGCCGTTAACAAACCACTAGCCATAGCTCCTACTACACCAGCTGTAGAAATATCTTGACCTGTTAAATAGAAATTTTTTAAGCTTGTTTTAGGGCGTAGCGATTTATTCAAAAAACGTTCTGGACTATGTTCCAATCCATAAATTTCTCCTTTGGAATAATTCACAAATTTTTTCGTGGTTAACGGAGTTGAAAGTTCATAAAAATCAACTTTACCTTCCAATTGAGACTCTCGTTCATAGAGTTTTTTGAGCAAGCGCTGAGCAATAGATTCTTTCAATGCCTCATATTCTTCTCCTCGCTTTTTCCAATCTGTACCTTCCCATTTTTCAAATAGGGTATAAGGCATTATAGTAATAATATCTACGGTGCTTTTACCTGGATAACGAGCCTCCCAAGTTGGATCCTTCGCAGCGGGAAAGGAAATATACACTAACGGAATTTCGTTATTAATATCTTTTAGAAAAGCATCAATGTTCTCTTCGTGCGTACCTTTTTCTGGGTACAACCAATAATTGGCTTTGGGTAAATTTAGTTCTTGAGGCGTGCCGTTTAGACCAATATATAAACAGCTATGCGCTGCTGACGCTTTAATTTTAGAAATATTATTGGTAAATTCTTGATGTAAAGAAGAGTTGTCTGGCAATAATTTAGCAAGAGTAGTATGCAGTCCAACACTGCTAATAATGGTGGTGCCCTTAAACTCTTTTCCATCCATCATTTTAACACCAACCGCTTGTTGGTTTTCGATCATCACCTCTTTAACTTCAGCGTTAATGAGAATTGTTCCACCGGCCCTTTCAATTACAGGATCAATCGTTTTGGCAATTTGTGAAGAACCTCCTTCAGGGAAATAGCCTCCATTAAAATAATGTTTTACTAAAAGCGCGTGCATCACAAAACTGCTTTCGGCAGGAGGTAATCCATAATCTCCGTATTGAGCAGTAAGCACCTTAATTAATTGCGGATTATCTGTAATATTTGCCAATACTTTTGCCGTGGTTTGGCGTGCATATTTGTTAAATTTTCTTAGCAAGATCCACCCAAATAACTTGCTCAAAAATAGAGGTACGACTTTATTTGTAAAGAAACCTCGATTTGCTTTTACCGCTTTGTCAACCGTTTCAAAATATTGATTAATTGCAGAGTGGTCGCTAGGAAACTTTGATTTTAAAAGTGCCATCAAATTCTTTTTCCCTTTTGGAAAATCGTAGGCTTCATTCCCAATTCTAACCCGATCATAGACCTCTCCCATGTCGGCCCACTTCAGGTTTCCATCGGTAATGTAATCGGATAGTCTACGAGAAAAGCTTGTCTCTTTCCCCATATCTCCCACATAATGAATACCCACATCCCATTCGTAACCTGGTCGTTTAAATACATGGGTAAAACCTCCAGCAGTATAATGTCGCTCTAACACCAATACTTTTTTGCCTTCTTTGGCAAGCATTGCAGCCGTAGTTAACCCACTCATGCCTGAGCCAATTACAATCACGTCATAGTTAGAGGCTACTGTTGGGTTTTGTTTGTAAGATTGAATCATAAGAGAACGTATTTAATCCTTAAAGTTAAGCATTAAATAAGAAGGATAAATCACAGCCAAACCCTGCAGAAAATTTCATTAAAAACTCCATTTTAGTCTCACAAAAGCAGCCTTTGAAATGGCATCGTAACTGCCTGAGGCATTATTTGCATAAAACAATTGGCCTACCACATCGGCATCTAAATTTTGAATGATGGAAACCGTTATGTAGGGATTTAGAAAAAGGCCATTAGTTCCTGGGTACACCATTACTGCCATCCCTCCAAAAAGTAAAGGGGAAAATTGATAGGTGCTTTGTACAAAAGCAGACCAAGGATAGGGCGATAAATCGCGCACAGTAAAGGAACCAAGATTTTGGCCAATGATGGAGGTTCCAAGGTTCGCATCATAATCTCCATTGGTATTATACATTACAGACCCATTGAGATAAAGAGAATTGGCAAAAGAGTAATCGAGGGAAATAGCTCCTAAGAATAGACTGTTATAGTCTTTGTTAATTTCGGTATCAATGGCCGGGATAAAATAAGTAAGCTCTCCTTTTAAACTAGCACCTCCTAAATTACCGGCCCAACCTGTTCCTAAGGATAGATCTCCTTGTGCAAGACCCCCTAAAAACTGAATATCGTAGTTGCCTTTATTCACTTTCCACATAGTTGCGGCTACAAAATGATCGATGTCTTTAGCCGCTTTTACGGCTACTTCAATACTAGAAGCCGCGCCCGTATAGCGAGTAATTCGGATAGCATCGGAGCCAGGGCGTTCTTCATAATCAAAATCAAAAAACGAATAGGCATTAAACCAATCGTTGGGATTCCAAGCTAAATTTACTCCCCAATTTATCCGTTGGCGACCTAGTTTTATTTCCCAGTCGCCCTTTACCCAATCTACAAAGGCACGGTCAACAGCCACGTTTAAGATGACCGAACCATTATCAATTAGGTTAGTTGAAAGGGTTAAGTAGTCGTTATTATTATTGACAATATCGCCATAGCTTGGAATGCCTAATTGCTCATACCCAGGTAAGTTTTTTACAAAATCTCCTACAAAAAGACGGTTCCTAATCTCCACATATACCGATAAATTATCGGTTGGGTAGTACGCAAAATTTAGTCGGTTATGGGTTAGGTTTTCGTACCAAAGGCTATCTCCAAAATAATTAAAGGACGACATATTTTTAAGGTATCCCTTAAAAGCAACTTTGGGTTCTTTGTATTCTTCTTGTGCTTGAGAAAAATTTGATAATAGTAAGAATATTAAGCTAAGAAAAACTCTGAGAATCTTTGTGCCTCCTTTATGCCCCTCTGTGGTATAGCCTTTTCTATGAATTAAACTATTACACAAAGTTACGCAGAGAAACCCTAGAGTTGCACAAAGAAATAAGGATTCAATCGCGAAATTCATCTATCTTGTTACATCAGAAATAACCACTCCATCCTCTAAGGTAATTACCCGTTTGGCCTTGTCTATCACTCGCTGGTCATGGGTAGAAAAAACAAAAGTGGCATTTTCTTCTTCATTCATTTTGGCCATAATATCGAGTAAGGTAGCCGTAGATTTTGAATCTAAATTAGCCGTTGGCTCATCGGCTAAAATCACCTTTGGCTTTGAGGCCAATGCCCTAGCTACTGCAACTCGTTGCTGCTGCCCACCCGATAATTCCGAAGGTCTTTGGTTTGCTTTATCAGCAATCCCCATTTGGGTTAGCAAATCCATAGCACGGTCGTCTCTTGTTTTTTTATCCTGCTTTTGAAGCAACATTATAAACTCTACATTTTCCTTATTAGTAAGTACAGGAATTAAATTATAGGCTTGAAAAACAAAGCCAATATTTTGCAATCTAAAATCAATTAGCTTGCCATCCGACATATCTGTAATGTTTGTATCTGCAACCTCTACACGGCCTTCTGTTGGATGATCCAAACCTCCTAAAATATTTAATAAGGTTGTTTTTCCGCAACCCGAAGGTCCCACAATGGCCGTAAACTCTCCTTTTTCGATGGATAAATTTACACCATTTAATGCGTGCACCGGAACCTTTGTTTGGTTATAGATTTTAGTAACGTTTTCTGTTTTTATAACACTCATGCTATTGTTATTTTCTTAATATTATAGTTTGTGTAAAGCCTCCACAGGATTTAATCGAACTGCTTTCCACGCAGGGTATAATGCCCCAATAATAGCAGTTACAAATACACTTATGGTTACGATTATGTAAATGCTATCCTCTACATACGGGTATAAAATGGAAGAATACCCAAAGGCTTCTAAGCCTTCAGAATATTCGGTAAGGTCTACCCCTACATTGCGATAATAACTAATGGTTAACCAGCCCAATAGTAAACCTAGAGGAGCCGCCAAAGCGCCTAAAAAGATGGTTTCAACCAATATCATTAAATATACTTTTACCCGATTCATTCCTACCGCCATTAGCATTCCTAGCTCTCTAAACCGCTCAAGTACGGCCATTAGCATTGTATTTACAATGCCAAAAACAAGGGCAGTCATAATAATAAACATTAGTACATATAGCATTTGAGACGACATTGTTTGCATAAAAGCGAGCTCTGGAGCTATTTGCTTCCAAATTTCAACCTGATCACCCTTAAATTTACTTTCGTACCTATTAATAATAGTAGACTCTTCTACTTGTGGATTTGTTAGGATAGCAATTTCGTGCACTTCGTTACCCATCCCCGAAATTTTGGCTAGGTCTTCTTTCCTAACAAAGGCATAGAGTTCGTTTATTTTTACTGAAGAACTTTTAGCAATGCCCACAATGCGAAAAGCTCCTGAGGTAATAATACCATCTCTATTTGTGAAAGTTACAACTAGCTTAGATCGCACTTTCACTTTTAGATTTTCTGCCAGTTTTTTTCCAATAATGATCGGGTTTCGCTTAATCCCGTCAAAATAAGATCCTTCGATAAGCAGTGAATCCAACTGGGTTACTTTGGCTTCGTTCTCAACATCAATTCCACGAATTTGCACACCCGTTGCCTTTTTTGGTGATGCAATCATTCCGTTAATAATAGTACGCGTGGTAGTAGCTTTTACTTCTGGCCAATTACGTATTTCATTGGTTTTTGCTACACCATTGGGGACAATAAAGCTAATATCAAAATCCTTTTTAAATGCTGGATTATGAATTTGCACATTTGATACATCGTGATTAATGGTGTCGGCCATATAACTTACTGTAAAGCCATTCATAAATCCCGATCCAAATATTAATGCCCATACACCCAATACAATAGAGCCTATTACTACAAAGCTTCGAGCTTTACTCCTCCAAATATTTTTCCAAGCTATTTTAATAATCATAATTTCTAATGTTCAATTGCCAATGTGTAATGTTCAGTTATCAATGTTCAATTTTAATATAAGTTGCCAATTACTAATTGAACATTGTTAATTGCTCATTGTTTTACGCTTCTCTCATTGCCTCTACCGGTTTTAATTTTTGAATAACATATATGGGATAAAACCCAAGAATTAACGCCATAAAGAATATCGCCCACGCTTGATTATAAAATAAACTCGGTTGAAGTGAGAAGAAATAGCCCGCTTCAATGCCAAAATTTTCGATGGCCGCAGCCGCTTCTCCAGTTAGCATAATGGGGTTATTATGATAATAAATAAGGAAAGGAAGACTAATACAAATCCCTAACACTACCCCAATAGAGGCCATCATTCCCATTTCTAACACGATAATCCACTGCATAATTAGCCGTTTCATTCCCACCGACATCATTACGCCAAACTCATACATCCGTTCGGCTGTCATCATCATAAACGTGCCAAACATTCCAAAGCCGATTACTGCATATAAAATCCAAAGCATTACTTTGCCACTAAGGTTGTCAATTTCAATCCCCTGAACGAGGTCGGGCATAAGCTCGCGCCAGCCCATAATTTCTAACTGTTCTGTGCTCACTTGGGCACTTATTTCGGCCATAATTCGATCTATTTGTTGTACTTGTTCAACCACCAAAGCAATACTGGTGAGCCTGCCTGCCACATCAAAAAGCCACTGAGATTCTTTTAAAGGCAAATACACGGTTTGGTTATTTTGATCCGGCACCGGAAACTTTACGATTCCTTTTATAGGATAAATGCCTGCTGCATTGGAACCATGATAACCTTGCCCAATCAGTACTAGGGAATCTCCCACTCCCACTTTTAAGTATTCGGCTAAGCCTTCGGCTACTAACACGGCCTTATCGTTTATTTCAAGGTACTCACCAGCAACCAACTTGCTCTTAATTTTAGTGAGAGCATCTTCTTTTTCAGGATCAATTCCCATTACCAAGGAGCCCTTGGTTTTAGTACCAAAAGAAGCCAAAACAAAGGATTCCACCCTAGGCACGGCAACTTGCACTCCCTTAGTGGCTTCAATAATTTTAATCAGTTCTGCATCTTGGGGCATACTGTTATCAATTATTTTCTCATCCCAATACCCATTTTTGTGCACTTGAATATAGCCTGTATAAAAGCCTGCTGCATTTTTAATCATTCGTTCGTAAGCTCCCAGTTGTACTGATCTCATAGAGCTTGCTAATAAAACAGCAAACGTAATAGAGGCAATAGTGATAAAGCTTCTGCGTTTATTCCGCCAAATGTTTCGCCATGCTAAAATTATATGCATAATTTTTAATGTTCAGTTATCAATTAATAATGTGTAATTATCAATGTTCAATTATCTAATTAGGCTCCGTTTGCTCGAGCGTTTCTAATAATGACAAATAGAATTTTTATCAATTCTTCACTTTGGTTTATGAGCGGATCAGCAACGGTTGCGTCTAAAGAGTTTGAGTCTTTCAACAGCCTTAACCAATAATTAGATTCTCTTGCTTCCTTATGGGAGATAGACATTTTATGAGCAAAGTCCTTCTTAGTAAACCCTCCAATCGCTTCTTCCACATTTGCTCCAACAGATGTTCCACTTCTTAATAGTTGCTTTAATAACACAGTAGAAACAAAATCTTTTTGCAATGTTTTCGTCAGCCTTATTATATCTAATGCAAATTGATACGATTTAACCTGAATAACGTTCTCCTTCTCCATCACTGCATTTTTTAATTATACATTACTAATTGAACATTGTTAATTATCTACCGAATACGTTTCATATTTTGTAAGGAAAAAAACGACTCTTTAATGTCTAAATCAAACTCCATTTGCAAGTAGTCAATTACTGTTTTGTTCTGTGGTTCATCAGCCGGAATCATTTCTAAATGTGTAGGAATTACTCTGCCTCCCATTTTTTTGATGTTTGATAACACCATCGTATTTACTAAATAATCATCCTCATCATAATATTTAACCAAGAGCTGATTGAAGTCTTGCTTTTCTACATACACCAACACCTTGCCCCATACTACAGCGGCTTCTTCATGTGGAACCATATTAATTTTAAAGCACTCCATACCATTAATCACAGTGTCTTGCTCAAAAGTTTGGGTATAATCATTAACTACAGACGATTGTTTTACAAGGTCATCATTGGTAAAATCAGACCCCATCCAAGATTGCAACATCATAGAAGGAGGGAGCTTAACCACCCGATCGATGGAAGGCTGCCAGTTCCACATTTCGTTTTTTCTCTTTAGGAAAGCAGAGCCTTTATCTCTGGCGGGAGCAGTGATTAATATCAAGCTATAATCTCTACCTAACGACCATCCTTTCATCGTTACTTCCCTTTTCCAATCCGGCCTAACAATGGTCATTTTCATTACCGATTTATTAGACGTGCCCTGCATCTTATCGTCCGCCTTTTTAATTATTTCTTTGGCAGTTTGAGCCCAAGATGTTGAGGCAAAACTTAGAACTAGGATCCCAATTAAAGATAGTTTTCTCATGTTATTCACAGTATTTTTCAATTAAATAATTTTCCATTTCAGCTAGTGGATATTCATCCATCATCATTAAAGCGTGAAACCCTATCCCATCAAAAATGGCAGCAATTACACGTGCTTCACTATTTGCATGTTGATGTCCAATTTGCGTTAATAAGGATTCAATAAAACCTACATACTCGGTCATTTTACTAGTAACAATCTCACGGACAAAATCAAATTTTTCGATTTTAAAAGTAAGTTCTGTAATCAATTTCCAATGGTCTGGTCGTTCTCTAATTTCCTTAAAAAACCATTGAAAAATATTTTTGAGAGTGGTTTTAGAATCAGTATCTAATAATTCACCAATAACTTCATCACCTTCTTGCATTGCTCCCAAAACGAGGGTTTTCACCAAGGCCTCTTTACTAGAAAAATAATTATAAAGCAACCCTTTAGATACCCCAGCGGCTTTTGCAATCATTGCGATACTGGTAGATTCATATCCATTTTTTGCAATTAGCTTAAATGCAGCGTCCATTATTTTTAGCTTGCTTTCTGCTCTTCTTTGCTCGTTTTGTATGGGGGTTTTAGGGCTCATTAATATTTTATGACTGAACGGTCGGTCAAATATAATTATTTATACTTAATCACCAAGAAAATAAGCTACTTTTTTGCGAGTAAAGAAATTTGAAGTTCTAACCTTTTGATCTCTCTCAATAACGAATTTTTATCCATTTGCATCCAATGCCAAGTTTTAAGCTGCCCAACAGCCATCATACTTAAGCCCATTCCTGCCCCCCATAGCATCATTTCTCGTAGGTCAGTTGCATTAAAAAACTCAAAAAAGCAATAGAATGCAATACCTGTTAACAGAAACATAATTACTACAGAAAACATAGCTACCCATTTTAGTTTTCCTTGAAAGTTAGCCGCCATCAAATCAAATATCCCCTGATCTTCAATTTTGCTAAGCACTTCAATGTCTTCTTCTGAGAGTGCTTTTTTTAATAAGTCGTCTATGTTATCTTGATTTTTCATAGCTATACATTTAATGGTTTATAATTTTCTTTTAATTTTTGCCGTGCATTAAAAAGCCTAGATTTTACAGTGCCAATACTCACATTTAAAATCTCACTAATTTCCTTTAATGAATAATCGTGATGATAAAATAAAGTAAGTGTCATTTTTTGATCAACAGGAAGCCTATTTACAGCTCTACGAAGTGGCCCAAAGTCAGGATCTTCTTCTTTTGGCTGGTTCGCTTCATACAGAACCTCTTCTTCCATTGCCCTTTCTCTTTGCACCGATCTAATCCAATTGATAGCTTTATTATGAACAATTCTAAAGGCCCAAACCCTAAATTTTGCAGGGTCTTTTAATGATCCAATTCCTTTCAAAATGGCTTGCCAGCATTCCTGAACCAAGTCTTTAGAAACTTCTAAATCATTGGTTTGGTGATAACAATAAGCAACCAATTTTTTATGCCATCTTGTAACTAAAATAGTCAACGATTTTGCGTCTCCATCTTGAGCCCCAAGCACTAATAACTCATCTAATATATGATCTGATCGATTATTCATTATCGCTATACAAGGTAGTCGCAATAAAAGAGTAAAGGTTCAATTTTTTGTGGAAAATTTTTTGACCCTAAGTTCGACCTATGGAATGGTATTAGCTTTTAGAATTAAAACAAGGAGGCAGATGAAATTATAAGCCTGTGGAGTTCGAGAGTTAAAACACAATTGGCACTCTCAATAATATAGGAAAACTGTATTTGCCATATTTATGGCTAAAGCAATAAAGTAGTTGAACGCAGGCCATTAAACTTAAACCTGCGATCAACCAACTCTTGATTATTTATACGTAACGTTATAGCTAACTAGCACTTTATCTTCTTGCTTTGAAAAAGCTATCAAGGTGTTTGATTCTCCCTTTGCATACACCATTGTCGATTCATTGCCAGATTCCATCATCATATTACTTTCCCATCCGTTTGATTCCATTCCCTTTTTTAGGTCTTTAACTAGGTCGGCTAACTCATCCGTTGAATACATCTGAAAAGTTACAATCGACCCTTCATTGGTTTTAATCATGCCAACAGATTCAATATCTCCATCAACTAAATATATATCTGAAGGAAAATCATCAGGAAGTTCTGTTTGGCTACCTCCGAAGGTAAGTTCTTCTCCATCCTTACCTTTTATAGTAATTTTACCATCTTCACCATCCGAGTCAATTTCTATATCTGTTCCGGTAAGGCTACCCAAAATACCTTCGGCAACCTTTTCTTCTGCTCTTTCTTTAATTGACTTTCCACCACATGCTTGCAAACCAATAATTACTAAGCCTATCATAAAAAAATGTATTGTTTTCATAACTACTATTTTAAAGTTAAACTAAACAAATTTACATATAAAATTTATTCCTAAATCTTCAAAAACGATTTAATATAAGGGAAATCACAGTTTCCCGAAGCTTTCATTCTAATATATAAATACACTTAACTCAAAACTATTCTATTACATTATACTTTATTCAATAGTCTCATTATGAATGATTTACAATCTCATAAATCTTAGTTTCATACACCCATTATTGGTGTTCTATTTATTCTGCAATTCTATATTTATGATTTATTACTTCCAATTAACACTTCCCCTCATTACTTTTGATTCTTAATGCACCTAAATTTAGCACATATCGCAACTATTTCAGCAGCTACTCCCGTAGCAGCAGCGTATGCATTTAGGCCAGCCAACGCCAGGCCCTAAGGGTCATTAAATATTATTGCGGAGCTATGTGCTCTGCCCACAACACCACTTCCTATTCTTTTTAAATCGTTTTTAACGGTTATCATTTATTTATATCCTGTTTTATGGATTTTGAAATTATTGTGGCTACGGCCCATCACACGGTATATGCATCTGCCATTAGTGCTATGATAAGCGAGGCTTCTCTTAAAAGAGGAACGGGTATCGCAAATCGAACAGCTGCTTATATTGAGCGAAAAATGCAAGAAGAACACGCTGTATTGGCTTTATATAAAGGTGATGTGGCTGGGTTTTGCTATATCGAAACATGGAGCCATCATAAATATGTGGCCAATTCAGGGCTTATTGTGGCCGATCATTTTCAGCATAAAGGATTGGCCGCCAAAATAAAAACGAAGGCCTTTGAGCTCTCCAAAGAGCTGTACCCGCATTCGAAACTTTTTGGAATTACAACCAGTTTACCGGTAATGAAAATCAATTCGGCCCTAGGTTATAAGCCTGTAACATTTTCGGAATTAACCGATGATGAAGATTTTTGGAAAGGATGCCAAGGCTGTAAAAACATTGACATACTAAAACGCAACGACCATAAAATGTGTCTTTGTACAGGGATGCTTTATAAACCAAATGGCGAAATTAAGATGGCGCCAGAACCCACAAAAAAGCGATGGGAAAAGTTTACCTCATTTTTTATAGAGCGAGCAAAACGCTTAAAAAACCTTAAGATCAAATAATATGACTGATAAAGTAATACTAGCATTTAGTGGAGGATTAGATACCTCTTATTGCGTAAAACACCTTGCTAATGACCGAAACTTAGAAGTACATGCCGTTTTGGTTAATACAGGAGGTTTCTCCTCCGCAGAATTAAAAGAAGTTGAAGAAAGAGCAATGAGTTTAGGGGTAGCATCCTTTGTTGCTCTAGATAAGGTGGAAGTATATTACCAACAGGTTATCAAATTCTTGATTTTTGGTAACGTTCTTAAAAATAACACCTACCCACTTTCGGTAAGTGCCGAACGTACTGTGCAAGCAGTTGCTATTGCTGAATATGCGCAAAAGCTAGGTGCTAATTATATAGCCCACGGAAGTACAGGTGCAGGAAACGACCAAGTACGTTTCGATTTGGTTTTTCAAACCCTTGCACCCAACTGTGAAATTTTAACGCCAATTCGCGATCTTCAATTATCAAGAGAGCAAGAAATTGAGTACCTAACTAACTGTGGGGTGGAAGCCTCGTGGGAAAAATCTAAGTATTCAATTAATAAAGGATTATGGGGAACTAGTGTTGGAGGGGTAGAAACCTTAACTTCTAATACGCCCTTACCAGAAGAAGCGTGGCCCTCACAATTAGAAAAGAAAGAAAATGAGCAAATTTCTCTTGAGTTTGAAGAAGGTGAACCTGTTGGACTCAATGGTAAAAAGTTGGGCGCGGTTAAAACAATCGAAGCCTTAAATGTGCTTGGAGGCAGTTATGCCATTGGTCGTGATATTCATATTGGCGACACCATTATTGGCATCAAAGGCCGAGTTGGTTTTGAAGCACCAGGTGCAATAATGATTATAAAAGCACATCATAGTTTAGAAAAACATACCCTAAGTAAATGGCAGCTAAATTATAAAGAGCAGTTGGGGAGCTGGTATGGCATGTTGCTTCATGAAGCACAATACCTCGACCCAGTTATGCGGAACATCGAAGCTTTTTTAGCCGACTCGCAAAAGCAAGTAACGGGTTCTGTAAAGCTAACATTGGCTCCTTATCGATTTATGGTGGATGGCATAGAAAGCCCCAACGATTTAATGACCAATGATTTTGGTGCCTATGGTGAAATGAACAAGGCCTGGAGTGGCGATGATGTGAAAGGGTTTACCAAAGTGATGGCCAACCAACATCAAATTTTTAATTATATAACGAGCAAGAAATGATACAAGTAGGAATAGCTGGAGGAGCTGGATATACAGCAGGCGAACTTTTACGGTTATTAGTCAACCACCCAGAAGTGGCCATAAAATCAATAGCAAGCTCCTCGTTTGCAGGGAAAATGGTCAGTGAGGTTCATCAAGATTTGATCGGTACTGATTTGCAATTTTCTAAGGATATTGACTTTGATATTGACGTGCTGTTTTTATGTATGGGGCACGGAAAGTCACGAACTTTTTTAGAAGAACACGCTGTGCCTGCTGCTGTAAAAATCATTGATTTAAGCCACGATTTTCGACTGAAAGAAACAGCATCTATTAATGGTCGCGACTTTGTTTATGGGCTTCCAGAAACGAACAAAAAAGCAATAACTAAAGCAAATAACATTGCTAACCCAGGATGTTTTGCAACTGCCATACAAGAAGCCTTACTGCCGTTGGCAGCCAAAGGATGGCTCCAAGACGACATTCATATTAATGCCATAACAGGCTCCACAGGTGCTGGACAAAAGCCCAGCGAAACCACCCATTTTAGCTGGCGCAATTCCAATGTAAGTGTATACAAAGCGTTTGAGCATCAACACTTGGCTGAGATAGGAGAAACCCTTTCTCAACTTCAGCAAAGCGAGGTACCCGAGCTCAACTTTATTCCTGTACGAGGAAATTTTACACGAGGCATTTTTGCAACCCTATACACTAAAACCGATCGAAGCATTGAAGAAATTGAAGAAACCTATAAAAGCTATTTTAAGGAGCATCCCTTTGTACATATTTCAGAGCAATCCATCCATTTAAAGCAGGTAGTAAACATCAATAATGTAATCCTCCACCTTGAAAAGGTTGGGAATAAATTATTAATCACAAGCGTAATAGACAATCTCATAAAAGGTGCTTCGGGACAAGCCATTCAAAATATGAATTTATTGTTTGGGTTAGACGAAACAACAGGATTGAAATTAAAAGCTTCAAATTTTTGACATAATGGAATTAAAAAATAAACACATCACCATCATAGGAGCTGGGAACCTAGGCTTAGCTATTACAAATGGTCTTCTAAAATCAGGTCTGCTTAACGAGAACAAACTCACCATCACCAAACGAAAATTGGATGGATTAGAGCAGTTTACTAAAAAAGGAATAGAAGTTACAAGCAATAATAAAGAAGCAGCTGAGCAAGCAGATATTATTCTATTGGCTGTTCAACCTCAACAACTAAGCTCCGTAATTGACGAGATTAAGGAAGTGCTTACCAACAAACTCATCATTTCTACTTTAACAGGTGTGAAGTTACATGCACTCCAAGAACATGTGGGAAATACAAACCAAGTGGTGAGAGCCATGCCCAATACGGCCTTGGCAGTACAACAATCTATGACGTGCATTAGCACCAATGCAACAAAAGAAAACACCGAATTAGTAGAATCAATATTTGCCGTACTCGGTGAAACCATTGTAATTGAAGACGAGTTAATGCAGGCCGCCACAGTTATGGGAGCCAGTGGTATTGCCTTTTGGCTGCGACTTATAAGAGCAACCACTCAAGGGGGAATTCAATTAGGCTTTGATGCTCCCGAAGCTCAAAAAATAGCCGTTCAAACTTGCTTGGGAGCTGCTTCCCTTTTGCAAAACGGGAGCAATCATCCAGAGTCTGAAATTGATAAAGTAACCACGCCAAAAGGCTGCACCATTTCTGGTTTAAACGAAATGGAGCATCAAGGATTAAGCTCCGCGCTCATCCAAGGGTTGGTTACTTCATTTAAAAAAATTAATGAAATATGAATTCAGCTCCCGTCATTGCGAAGAAGGTACGACTGAAGCAATCTGATAAATAATTACAGATTGCTTCGTTCCTCGCAATGACGTGCAGTAATAAATAAACAAAAATGAAACCTTTTAACGTATATCCACTTCAATCCATAACCCCAGTAAAAGCACTTGGCTGCCACGTTTGGGATGATAAAGGCAATCGCTACCTCGATTTATATGGAGGTCATGCCGTAATTTCCATTGGCCATGGTCAACCGGAATATTGCCAAGCAATTTCGCAACAAGCCTCCACCATGGGGTTTTACTCCAACTCGGTGCAAAACCCAGTTCAAGTAGCCATGGCTAAAAAGCTAGGCGAGCTTTCTGGCTATGAAGACTACCAATTATTTATGGTAAATTCTGGAGCAGAAGCTGTTGAAAATGCGATTAAGTTAGCCTCTTTTCATACAGGGAAAAAGAAGGTAATTTCAATTACCAAAGGGTTTCATGGTAGAACTTCCTTGGCTCTAGGTGTAACAGACAATCCTAAATTAAGTGCGCCAATAAATACCGTGCACGAAACCATTTTTATAGAAATGGAAGATGTTAGTGCTCTGGAAAAGGCGCTATCTACGAATGAAGTAGCAGCTGTAATTATAGAAGGAATTCAAGGAATTGCCGGTATTTATGAACCATCAACCTCTTTTCTAAAATCGATAGAGAGATTGTGTAAGAAAAACGAAGCCCTATTTATTGCCGATGAAATACAATCAGGATATGGACGAACAGGTAAATTCTTTGCTCACCAATATGCAAATGTCACCCCTGATTTAATCACGGTAGCCAAAGGAATGGGTAATGGTTTTCCTATTGGAGGCATTTTGATTAGCCCAAAAATAGAAGCCTACTTTGGCATGCTAGGCACCACTTTTGGAGGCACCCATTTAGGGTGTGCTGCCGGCTTGGCCGTGCTTAATGTGTTGGAGTCAGAAAAATTGATGGAGAATGCCTCGCTTATTGGCGATTTCTTAATTGATGAGCTAAACAAACTAAAAAATGTAGAAGTTCGAGGACGTGGATTAATGATTGGAGTTGAGTTTCCGTTTGCTATTAAAGAGATTAGAAAAATGCTATTAGAAGAGCATACCATCTTTACAGGAGTTGCTTCTAACCCCAACACATTACGCATTTTGCCACCATTATCACTAAACCAAGAGCAAGCAGAATGCTTCATCGAAGCACTAAAATCAGTACTAGAAAAAATAAACAAAGATGAAACAGTTTCTATCCATTAAAGATGTGGTTGACCCCGCCAGTTTGGTGCAACAGGCGTTAGCTTTAAAGGCTAACCCCTTTGGGTTCGAGCAATTAGGAAAACACAAAACACTCGGGCTTCTTTTCTTTAATGCCAGTTTACGAACCCGTTTAAGCACTCAAAAAGCAGCTCAGAATTTGGGGATGGAAGTAATGGTGATGAATATGAGCAACGAAGGCTGGCAATTGGAGTTTGGAGAATACGTAATTATGGATGGTACTTCTGCTGAGCACATAAAAGAAGCCGCTGCAGTTGTTTCTCAATACTGCGATATCATAGGCATTCGTACCTTTTCAGGCTTAGTAAACAGGGTAGAAGATTATAGTGAAAAGGTGCTCACTGCCTTTGTTGATAATGCTACGGTGCCCATCATTTCATTAGAAAGTGCCACCCTTCATCCATTGCAGTCTTTAACCGATTGGATGACCATCGAAGAGCATAAAAAAGCGGCAAAACCGAAGGTAGTATTAACTTGGGCTCCACACCCCAAAGCATTGCCTCAAGCCGTGGCCAATTCCTTTGTACAATGGATGAAAAAAGCCCCTGTTGATTTAGTGGTTACTTACCCAAAAGGCTATGAGCTAGCCCCTGAATTTAGCAATGGAGTTGCTACTGAGTACAACCAAGATAAAGCGTTTGAAGGAGCTGATTTTATCTATGCAAAAAACTGGTCGGCTTATAATGACTATGGGGAAATTCTAAGTAATGATATGGACTGGACAATTACCGAAGAGAAAATGGGCTTGACCAATAGCGGAGCATTTATGCATTGTTTACCTGTGCGTAGAAATATGGTGGTATCAGATGGAGTGCTTGATAATGGCAATTCACTTGTTATTAAGCAGGCGGAGAATAGAATTTACGCAGCTCAAGCCGTGCTAAAATCAATTTTAGAAGGATGAAAAAATTACAAATTATTAAAATCGGAGGAAAAATAATTGATGATGAACAACAGCTATCATTGGTGCTAAAAGCTATTGCTAATATTACGGAGCCTAAGATTTTAATCCATGGAGGAGGCTCCAAAGCCACTAAAATGGAACAAACACTTGGGCATACGCCCAATATGGTGGAAGGTAGAAGAATTACAGATGCCAATGCGTTGGAGGTGGTTACTATGGTCTATGCTGGTCTAATCAATAAATCTATTGTTGCAGGGTTACAAAGGTTTGGATGCAATGCCTTGGGTCTTTCTGGTGCAGACGGCAATGTAATTCAGTGCGAAAAACGACCGGTTAAACCTATTGATTATGGGTTTGTTGGCGATGTAAAAACAGTAAACACTAACTTTATTACCTCTTTAATTGAGACAGGATTAACACCTGTTTTCTCAGCCATTACACACGATGGAAATGGACAATTGCTTAACACCAATGCCGATACCACGGCAAGTGAAATAGCCGTAGCAATGAGCGATCAATATGAAGTTGGATTAACATTTACATTCGAAAAGAATGGCGTTTTAGACGATAAAGGCAATATAATTGAAATAATTACCGAAGTAAAGTTTTCTGAATTGCAGAAAGAAAAGGTAATTATCGATGGGATGATTCCTAAATTAACTAACGCTTTTTATGCACTTAAAAATGGAGTAAAGGAGGTAAAGCTTACTTCAGCAGAATATTTGTGGAATAAGGAATTGACATACACAAGTGTTCAATTGTAAAACAACCCGTCATTGCGAAGGAGGCACGACTGAAGCAATCGCTATAAGCAAACAGATTGCTTCACTGCGTTCGCAATGACGTAAACGATAAAAAAATGAAAACAGAATTAACACATAAATCCATAGAGCTATTAAAGCAACTAATAGCAACGCCTTCTATATCTAAAGAAGAGGAAAAAACCGCTGCCCTACTCTTTAACTTTCTAAAAAATGAAGGAGTGGATGTCCAACAACATCTAAATAATGTGTGGGCGGTCAACAAGTATTTTGATCCTAAGAAAGAGACCTTATTACTCAACTCTCATCACGATACAGTAAAACCAAATAATGGGTATACCAAGCCTCCTTTTGAGGCTATTATTGAAGATGGAAAACTATATGGACTAGGCAGTAACGATGCAGGAGGGCCATTAGTGAGTTTAATAGCAACGTTTCTTCATTTTTATCATGCGCAAGATTTAGCCTTTAACATCGTTTTGGCTTGCACCGCAGAAGAGGAAATTTCGGGTAAAAATGGAATTGTGGAAGTGATGAAAGTAATCCCATCTCCTTCAGTCGCTATTATTGGTGAGCCAACCTTAATGGAAATGGCCATTGCCGAAAAAGGCCTAATGGTGCTGGAATGCACTGCCCATGGAAAGGCGGGTCATGCAGCTAGAAACGAAGGTGAAAATGCCATTTATAAAGCACTTAAAGACATCGATTGGATTCAATCATTTCAGTTTCCAACGCAATCAGAAATGTTGGGGCCTGTTAAAATGAGTACTACTATAATTAACGCTGGAAGCCAGCATAATGTGGTGCCAGATCAGTGTAAATTTACAATGGATGTACGCACAACGGATGCGTATTCAAACGAAGAAACCTTGGCTATTATTGAAGAGAATCTAGCATCCGAAATTTGCCCAAAATCACTAAGATTGAACCCTTCTTCTATAGCATTGGAACACCCCTTAGTACAAGGGGGTATTGGATTGGGAATGACAACCTATGGTTCACCCACATTATCTGATCAATCATTGATTAGCATTCCTTCCCTTAAATTGGGGCCAGGAAATTCTGCTCGTTCGCATACTCCTGATGAGTTTATTTATATAGCCGAGATTGAGGATGGAATTGAAAAGTATATAAGGCTCTTGGAGAATTTTAGTTTACATAAGAAAACAATCTAACACCTTTTCTATTCCGAGGAACGAGGAATCTTCTACGAGCAGTATTGGCTTAATAAGATTCTTCGTCCCTCAGAATGAAAAACAAAATAAGAAATTATGAAACTTTGGAATAAAGGATACACCATAGAAAATGCAGTAGAAAAGTTCACCGTAGGCAACGATCGTGAACTCGATATGGCCATAGCCAAATACGATATATTGGCATCGAAAGCACACACCAATATGCTTTGCAGCATTGGTATTATTTCAGAACCTGAAAGAAGCCAATTAATATCAGAGCTAGATGTACTCTTGCAACAAGTTGAAGAGGGTTCGTTCATTATTGAAGAAGCCTTTGAGGATGTACATTCTAAAATAGAGTTTGAGCTTACAAAAAAGCTCGGAGATGCTGGCAAAAAAGTACATACTGGTCGTTCGAGAAACGACCAAGTATTGGTGGCTCTACATCTCTACTTCAAAGAGGAAATTAATAAATTTAAGAAAGGCGTTGCAAGCTTGTTTAACCAACTTCAATCCTTAAGTGAGCAGTATAAAGACACACTAATTCCTGGTTATACACATATGCAAGTGGCTATGCCTTCTTCTATTGGGCTTTGGTTAGGCGCTTATGCTGAGCTTCTTATTGATGACCTTCATTTTTTAAATGCAGCCTATAAAATTGCCGATCAAAACCCATTAGGATCGGGGGCGGGTTATGGCTCTTCCATTCCTTTAAACCGAACACAAACCACCCAAGAGCTAGAACTTGAAACATTAAAATTCAATTCTATTGCCGCACAATTAAGCCGAGGTAAATTAGAAAAAGCAGTAAGCTTTGCGATGGCTTCTGTGGCTAGCACCATTAGCCGATTGGCGATGGATGTGACCTTGTATATGAACGAGAACCACGGGTTCATTTCCTTCCCAAAAGAACTTACTACTGGCTCTAGTATTATGCCTCATAAAAAGAATCCTGATGTGTTGGAATTGGTTCGAGCTAAGTGCAATAAAATTCAAACTTTACCTACTGAACTTACCCTGATAACTAATAACCTTCCTACTGGGTATCACCGAGATTATCAACTCTTAAAAGAATCGCTATTCCCTGCCATTACTTCTTTAAAAGATTGTTTGGATATTACTGGTTTTATGTTTTCTCATGTAGAAATATCAACCTCTGTTGTTGCCCAGCCTAAATACGATATGTTGTTTAGTGTAGAAGCTGTAAATAAACTGGTAAATGAGGGAGTTCCATTTAGAGAAGCCTACCAAAAAGTTGGAAGAGATATTGAAGAAGGCTCCTTCATTCCTGATAAAAAACCCATTCACACCCACGAAGGTAGTATCGGTAATTTGTGCAATCTTGAGATAAAAGATAAGTTTGATAAGGCGATGGCGGGATAAGTGTCTTACGACTTTGTTATATCTGTTAAAAACATATCTTTATGACTCGTTAAAAATTAGGTTAAAAGATAATATCCATCATAAATATTAGATTTTAACCTTAATATTTTTACTTAAAATCTAACAAATCAACTAATGAAAAGTCTTATTACACTTGTTTTATCACTTGGTGTTTTCTTTCAAGCGCAATCTCAAACCCTGCAACCTTACATTTTAGGGGCTTCGTCTTCCCAATCAATACCAGAGCTTAAAACGGCAGTGTCCGAAGCTCTTTCTGATAATGGGCTTAAAGTGGTAGGTTCTTATATGCCTGCTGCAGATAAAAACAGATTGGTTCTTATAGTAACACATACAGAATTAACAAATGCAGTACAAAAAGTTGGAGGGTTAACAGGCTTTGCTGCTACTCTTCGTGTGGGGATTACAAAAGAAGGATCTACAACTAATGTATCGTATACCAACCCAACTTATTGGGGCAACGCTTATTATAGAGATGATTTCACAAAAGTAAAAGATAATTACAAGGCTGTAACTAGCTCTTTTGAAGTTGCAATGAAATCACTGGAAGGCTATAAAGGCACCGGATTTGGTTCTAAAAAAGGACTTTCACCGAGTGACTTACATAAATATCATTATATGATGGGTATGCCATATTTTGATGATACTAATGAGCTCGAGGAATTTGATTCATATG
>Ga0256845_1001214_pt1 | contig 21272 bp, 13 predicted proteins | sample RiftiametaG_FD_189101 | JGI IMG/M metagenome (GOLD analysis project Ga0256845, IMG submission 189101) | Tube worm associated microbial communities from hydrothermal vent at the East Pacific Rise, Pacific Ocean - Riftia | ecosystem: Host-associated > Annelida > Integument > Unclassified ...
GTTTACCGATGAGCAGAGGGATAAACTATCTCGACTCTTTAGATTTATGAGTGACCCTGAGGTTATATCTCTGATAGAGGATAGTTTTGATAGTAGCAATAAGCATATTTGGTTTAATGTCGTCTCCAACTCATTTGTATGGTTCTATTCGGACTGGAGAGAGGATTTTTCAAAGATAGAGGATTATATAGATAATATGGATTTAACTGATGATGAAAAGGAGGGTATGAAACAGGTCTCTAGGTTGATTATAGACAATATAGAGCAGAAAAAATATCAACCTATGAGAGTCTACTATCTATGGAATGATGAGAATGACCAACACCAAGATATTATCGTGCCTGAGACCCTGTTGGTTCCTGATAGAGCAGAGTGTGTGATAGAGCCTGAACCTGAGCTGATAACTATTGGTGATAGAGTCTGGGTTGATAGTGACTTTGATGGGATTCAGGATTATAGTGAGAGTGGATATGATAAACCTATGGAGGTTAAGCTTTATGACAAGAGCAATAAATTAGTTGCTCAAACAGAGACAGATAGTTCAGGTGTATATAGTTTTGAAAATGTGGTTGCAGACAACTACTATTATGTTAAATTTACTATACCTAGTGGATATACCGTAAGTCCAAGAGATACAAGTGGTAGCTGTAGCAATTCAGATGCAGATGAGAGTGGAAAATGTAAAAGTAGACTATATGATACTAGTTATGACTGTACAGATATAGGTATCTATATAGAGCCAAAACCAAAAATAGATATAGAGAAGTTAACCAATGGAGTAGATGCAGATGACGAGGCTAATGCTGTTGCTGTTGATTTTGGTTCTGAAATCAGATGGAGATATACTATTCATAACGAGGGTAATGTTCTACTCAAAATCATCTCTGTATCAGATGCTAAAACAGGCAAAATCTCCTGTCCAAAGAGTTCTCTTGATGTTAATGAGTCTATGGAGTGTAGTGTCAAAATAGCCCAAGCTATAGAGGGTATATATGGAGATACTGCAAAGGTAGTTGCCAAAACAGAAAAGGGTATAGAGGTAGAGGATTCTGATTCAAGCTACTACAGAGGTTCACCAGAGCCAAAACCAAAAATCAAAATAGAGAATCACACCAATGGAGTAGATGCAGATAATGCCTCGGATGCTGTTGAGGTTGAGTATGATGCTGATATTGTATGGAGTTATACGGTTAGTAATATTGGTAATGTAAAACTAAAAGAGATATTTGTAAAAGATGATAAACTAGGAGAGATAGCCTGTCCTAGTAGAGAACTAGAGGTTGCCAAATCTATGGATTGTACATCCAAAAAGGGCAAAGCAAAAGAGGGATTATATAAAAATATAGCTACAGTAGATGCAAAAAGTATAGATGGTACAACTCTTCAAGATATAGACCCAAGCCACTACAAGGGTGGAGAGGAGCCAGTGACTCCTTCTGTTGCACCTATTGCCAAAGATGACTATAAGAGTGCTGATGAGGTTGGAGAGGCTATCACACTAAAAACTCTCAAAAATGATACAGATGAAAATGAAGATATTGACCCTACAACAGTTACACTAGTTCATCCAAATGCTACAGATAGTGGTAAAAAGCTAGTTGTAGTAGGTGAAGGTATTTGGAGTGTTGATAGTGTTACAGGAGATATTACTTTTACTCCCGAAGAGGGGGTTATAGATGACCCAACAGCTGTAGAGTACAAGGTAGCTGATAGCAAAGATAACTGGTCAAATACTGCAAAAGAGAGAGTAGAATATCCTGATAGTGCAAAGGCTATGCTTGGTGATAGAGTTTGGTTAGATATGGATAAAAATGGCAAACAGGATGAGGGTGAATTGGGCATTGAGGGAATCAAAGTTGAGCTTTATGATACAAATGAGAAGATAAAAGAGACTCAGACAGATGAGAATGGTACATACTCTTTTGCTAATTTAACAGCAGGTGAGTACTCAGTTAAGTTTATTATCCAAGATGGTTGGGTCTTTACAAAAGCAAATGAGGGTAATGATAACCAAGACTCCGACGCAGATAGACAAAGTGGCAAAACAGCACCTCTACTTTTGGAAAATGGAGAGTCCAATCTATCTTTGGATGCAGGAATTTATCAGACTCCAAAACCTAGTATCTCTATAGAGATAGTAACAAATGGTGGAGATAGCAACAATATAGTTGTAGGTGATACTATCACATGGAGCTATACTATCGAAAATACTGGAAATGTAAATCTATCTAATATTGAGCTAATAGATGATAAACAAGGAGTCGTATCTTGTCCACAAGATACACTAGTAATACAAGAGGATATGGTTTGTGAAAAAACTGGAACAGCTGTTCTTGGTGAGTATAATAGTAGTGCTACTGTAAAATCACTAGACCCTGAGGGAGAGAGTGTAACTAATAGCGATAGTAGTGGTTATATTGGAAAAGAGGCTCCTGTAGAGTTGGGGGCTTTGGGTGATAGAGTTTGGTTAGATATAGATAGAAATGGTATTCAAGATAATGGAGAAGCAGGTGTATCAGGAGTCAAGATAAAACTAATTGATATAGAGGGTAGAGAGGTTGCTAGTAGCAGAACCAATGAGAGTGGTAACTACTCTTTTGAAAAATTGGAGCCAAAAGAGTATAGAGTAGTGTTTGAATTACCTACAGGATATAGAGTTACCAAACAGAATCAAGGTGGAGACAATACCAAAGATTCAGATACCAACCCCACAGGTCAAACAGCCCTAATTACAGTAATCGCAGGTGAAGAGATAAAGAGCATAGATATGGGTATCTATCAAGCCCCTGCAAAGGTTGGAAATAGAGTTTGGTATGATAAAAATGAGAATGGGATTCAAGATGCCAATGAGAGAGGAATCGCAGGTATAGAGGTAGAACTATATGACCATAGTAACAATCTAATCTCAACCAAAAGTACAAATGCTCAAGGGATATATCAGTTTGGAGATTTAGTTCCAAATAAGTACTATGTTAGATTTATAGTTCCAAATGGCTATACTATTAGCCCAAAAGAGAAGGGTGGAAACGATAGCCAAGACTCAGATGTAGACTCATCAGGCAAAACAGAGATAGTAACACTTGTAGCAGGTCAAGAGAATAACTCACTAGATATGGGGCTTTTTCAAAAGCTTGTTAAACTAGGTGACAAAGTTTGGTATGATGCAAACAAAAATGGAATTCAAGATAGTGGAGAGAGTGGGATAAAAGATATACAAGTAGAGTTATATCGAGCCAATGGAGAGTTTGTTACTCAAACTATGACCGATAACTCTGGACTCTATCTATTTGATGCTCTAATTCCCGATAAATACTATATAGTCTTTACTCCATCGGCAGGTTATGCTATCTCTACCAAAGACCAAGGTGGTGACGATACAAAAGATTCAGATGCCGATAGTTCAGGTAGAACAAGCATATTTACCCTAGAGTCAGGCAGAGATAATGCAACTGTGGATATGGGACTCTATCAGCAGAGAGTTAGTTTTGGTAACTTTGTTTGGTTAGATACAAACCATAACGGTATTCAAGATGAGGGTGAAAATGGTGTAAAAGATGTCAATGTAACTCTATTTGGCTCTGATGGTGCAGTAGCCTCTATGGTGACAGATGAGAATGGTAACTATCTCTTTACAGGTATCGCCCCCGGGGATTATTATGCAGAGTTCAAGCTTCTGCCATCTGGTCATATCCTAGCTCCAAAAAATGAGGGTAATGATAGAGAAAAAGACTCTGATGTATATAAAAATGCTGATAGAAGATTTGTAACCGAAGAGACCACTCTAATAGCAGGTCAAAATAGTTTGGAGTGGGATATGGGAATCTTCAAAACGGTTTGTCCACCATCAAAAGCAGTAGTTGGTGACTTGGTATGGAGTGATGTCAATAAAAATGGTATTCAGGATATTGGAGAGAGTGGTATAGAGGGTATAAAAGTAGCTCTATATAACTACAATACAGATGAGAAGATAGCTACAACAACTACCAATGAGAATGGTAATTATGAGTTTACGAGTATAGATATTGGAGAGTATTATCTCATATTTGATATACCTACAGGCTACTTTGTAAGTCCACAAGACCAATCTGATAGTGACGCTATAGACTCTGATACCAATTCAGAGGGTAGAACAGATGTTATAACACTCCAAGCTGGTAAGATTAACTCTACAGTTGATATGGGTCTACATCAAAAAGGCTCAACAGTAGGTGATAGAGTTTGGTATGATGAGAACTCAAATGGAATCCAAGACGAGGGTGAACTAGGTGTAAATGGTGTGAGTGTGGTTCTCAAAGATTCAGCAGATAATAGTGTAGATAGTACTGTAACTAATGCAAGTGGAGAGTATCACTTCACCAATGTTAATGTCGGAACATATACTATAGTGTTCTCAAATATACCATCTGATTATATCTTTTCTCACCAAGACCAAGGGGGAGATGATACAAAAGACTCTGATGTCAATAGAGATGGAGTAACAGCAAGTCTCTCTGTAGCAGGAGCTACCAACATAGTAACTATAGATGCAGGTATCAGAAGATATGATATGCCAAGTGCAGGTACAGATATTGCACAGGGTAGCAGTGGTGACTCGGTTACTATAAATGTATTGGCAAATGACTCTACAGGAACATACAGTTTTGACATCTCAACAGTCAGAATAACAACAGATACAGATGGTGCTGTCGTGAGTGATGATGGTAAGACTATTACAGTGACAGGTGAAGGTGTATGGAGAGTAGATTTAGCAACAGGTGCTATCTCATTTACTCCAGAAGAGGGCTTTGTAGGTGACCCAACAGCTATAAGCTATAGTGTTCAAGATAGCCATGGTAACGAAACAGGTTCAGAGGTGAGAATCAACTACCCACCAGTTGCAAAAGATGACTCTGTAAATGCGTCTATGGCTCAAGTGATAGTGATTCATGTGCTTGATAATGATAGTGCTACAAGCAGTCCACTAGATGCAACAACTGTTAGATTAATCGACCCAATCAATAGCAATGAAGTTGAGAGAGTGGAGGTACTAGGTCAAGGTGTTTGGAGTGTGAATAGTAATGGAACAGTTATATTTACCCCTGAAAATGGTTTAAACTCTGCACCAACACCAATAGAGTATCTAGTTAGAGAGAGTGATGGTGATGTAACTAATCGTGCAACTATTACAATTATCTATCCTATTGCTGTAGATGATACTCTAACAATTCAGCCAAATCAATCTACCCCTTATGTAGTTGATGTTATCGCTAATGATAGCTCATCTGTATTAGTTGGTTCTGTAACAATTGGTTGTAGTGGTCAAGGGGTCAAAGAGTTAAGCGTAAATGGAGAGGGGAAATGGGTTGTAAATAGTAACGGTTCAATCTCATTTACCCCAAATAGTGGATTTATAGGTGACCCAACAGATATACAATATAGAGTTGGTCTAAGTAGTGGTGAACTCTCTAACTGTGCAACAGTTGATATTCGTAATAGTCTGTTGGCTATAGATGATAATACGGCTCTAAATGTCAGTGGTGCAACACTAATCAATGTAATTAGAAATGATAGAGGTGACCTTGTAGCATCAAGTGTAAGATTGGTCATTTTAGATAATAGCCCAACAACAATGACTCTAAGCCAAGATGGTAAACAAATTACGGTAATAGGTGAAGGTGTTTGGTCTGTTAATAATAGTGGATTGATAAGCTTCACTCCTGAATCAGGATTTGGTGGGACTCCAACAGCAATAGGCTATAGTGTAGCTAATAGCTCAGAAGTTAGAAGTAATATTGGTAGGATTACAATAGGTCAGAGTGGAGTGCAAGTTGTAGTTATCAATAGTGATGTAGGAGTAGCAGATGGAAATAACTCTATTATCATAAATATATTGGAGAATGATAGAGGTGATATAGACTCCTCCTCAATCATCTTGATAGGAGCAGACGGGAAAAGAGGTACTCGTATTGTAGTTGTGGGTGAAGGTGTGTGGAGTGTAGAAAATGGTGTAGTTACATTTGTACCTGAAGAGGGATATAATGGAACACCAACTCCTATACAGTATACCATTTTGGATATAGAACGAAGAGAGAATACTGAAGGGGCAAATAGCAGAGGTCGCGAAGCAAATATATCTATTGAGGGAGAGTGTCTCTGCAAAGAGTATAAATCTACTATCTCATCTCTCGGAATAGATGGAGCTATCTTATTGTTACTTTTTGTAACGCTAATAGGAGGATTTCTATTTAAACAAGAGGAGTCTATCTCTCTTTAATCTACTAAAAGACACTTATTTTTTAATAAGTGTCAAGCTAACAAATTTTGTTAAATTTAATTCTCTAAAATCAACTTCTTTTAATCATAATTAAAAATATTTTATGTTATCATATGTTAAAGGTTAAACAGAAAGTAACCATAAAAAATATTATAATTAGGAGGATGGCATGAACTCTTTTAGGAGATTATTAGCTATAGTGTCTCTTTTGATTGCAATAACTACTATTAGTTTTGCATTAAAAGCAGAGTATAGATTTGAAAAATGTGATGGTAGTGCATCAGTAGAGAATCATGTGAGTAGTTTGCTTGTTGGAGATTTGCATGGTGATGCTAATATATCACTAGGTGATGGAAAGATTAAAAACGCACTTACACTATCAGGAGATGGAATGATGAGTGTTGAGCATAGTGATGAGTTGGATATTGTAGGAGATTTAACAATATCTTTTTGGGTTAAACCATCGCAGATAAAAAAACAGGCTCTAGTGACTAGAGGATTTGGTACAGGTACAGGTAGAAAATATGGAAGTAATGCAGAGTATTTTATAAAAATACAACCAAATGGACAGTTAGCCTATAGACACAACTATGTAGAGTCAAGTGGTTCAGTAATAGCCTACTCTGATACTAATCTTACTGTAGATGAGTGGACTCATGTTGTTTTTGTACGAGATAATAGTGCAAAAACAATGAGATTTTATATAAATGGTGTCGCAAACAGTGAGTATTTGTATGCTACCGACCCAAAATCATCTCACACAGAGAAACTTATAATTGGTCAATGTGATGGATGTGTCAATCCAGATAATTTTTCTGGAAAACTAGATGAGATTAAAATTTATAGTATTGCTTTGAGTGAAGGTGACATATTAGCACTCTATAATAGCGAAAATGGAGGAGATTATAGTACAGGTGGATGTCATCCTGCACCTCTAGCATCCAATGACAGTGCTGATTTACCTTTTGATGGAACAACAACGATAGATATATTGAGTAATGATAGAACAAATGACAGTGCTACATGCTCTGTTGATGCTTCGACTGTGATGATTAGGTCAAATCCAACAGATTCAAACCTAAGTGAAGATAACAAAACATTAATTGTAAATAGTGAAGGTTGTTGGAGTGTAGAGAGCAGTGGTTCACTCAAATTTGTCTCATTAGATACTTTTAAAGGTAATCCAACTGATATAAATTATACTGTATCAGATAGTTGTGGTAATTTGAGTAATAGGGCAACAGTCTCATTGACTAGAGTTGCAAATAGTAGTAATAATAACAGTAGTAGTGGTGGTGGATACTATTCAGGTAGTAACTACTCAAATGGAGGAGGCTCCTCTCTAGGTGGTAGTTCATCATCTTCTTCAGAAGAGGATAAAAATATAACTCTAGGTGATAGAGTATGGTACGATATAGACAAAGATGGTATACAAGATAGTGGAGAGAGAGGTGTCAATAATGTAACCGTTGTTCTTTTTGATACAGAAGAAAATGTAGTAAAAAAAACCACTACTAATACAGATGGTATCTATCAATTTTGTAATATTGTAGCAGGTACTTATAGTATAGGGTTTAGTAATCTACCAACTAACTATATCTTTACATCTCAAGATATGGGTAGTAGTGACGCAAAAGATTCAGATGTCGATAGTAGTGGAAGAACAGCAGAATTCACTGTAGGAAATGTTGAAAATGATTTAATATATGATGCAGGATTAGTATTGATAATAGATAATACAACTATTCATCCCTCTATTGATGATAATACAACGACAGTATTAGAGACTTGTAAGTGTGATGACTATAAATCAACTATACCATCTATGAATGTAATTGGACTAATTGCTATATGGCTATTAGTATCTCTACTCGGAGTTATCTTCCTTAGAGGAGATGACTTTAATTTTAATAAAAAATAAAAGGCTAAAAAATGAAAAGTTTTAAATTATCACTTATAACAATAATTGCATTGGGGATTTCAAGCTATGCAGGTGGTGAATTTATGGAGGTAACAGATTATGAAGTAGAAGATGAAGTTCTAGCAGAAGAGGTTACATTTGTTGAACCTATTGAAGAGGAGGCTGTCTATGTTGAACCTGTGGAAGAAGAGGTTAAACCTGTTTATGTTGAGCCAAAAGCTATACCAAAACCAAAGCCTGTTGTAGTTACACCTACTCCTCCTGTGGTTATTAAACCTAAAAATATCTCAACAAATGGATTTTATGCAGGTTTGGGTATTACAGGTGTGAGATATGAAAATAATTGCAAATGTGAAAATGGTATAAAAGTAAAAAACAAAGATACAACTTATGGGTTAACGGGAAGAGTGGGTTATGACTTTAATCAATACATTGGTATAGAGGCGAGAGGTACAAGAACAAATTGGGGTTCTGATGGAAGCAAAGTAAAACATGCAGGTGTTTTTGTAAAACCAATGATTCCTATTGGTGCTAGTTCAAACCTATATGGTTTAGTGGGTGTAGCTAAAACGACAGTAAGAGGTAGTATGCCTCAAGTCGATGCAGATGGTTTAGCTTTGGGTGCAGGAGTAGAGGTTGACATCTCAAGAGATACTCCAAAAGAGGGGAAATACTCTAGAAAATTTGATGGTCATGGTGACCAAGAGAGAGGAGTGGGGCTTTTTGTAGATTATGAACGAATGCATGTCAAATCAAACTCTCCTGATATAGATGCTCTATCTGTTGGGGTTACTTACGACTTTTAGTATATTTTTTGAGGCTCTGCAAGAGTTAAAAATGCAGGGTCTAAATTAAATAATATTCGGATAAGTTGAATAGAATACAAGAAAGAACACTAAAAAATAGTAGAGGTTATAGAGTTGATTAAAGTTGGAGTAAATGTTGATATTTCGGCATTCTATACACAATTAAGACACACAATATAAATATACTTCCCACATGAGAGAGATGATTTTTTTTCCTATTTTTATTGTCTTCTCTCATAAATATTATATTATAGCTTTTACCTCATATAGATATTTTGCCACGGTCGATTAGACACGGTAAAAGCTGAAATTTTTCTACATTGAAGCCATCAATTTTCTTTTGACATCATCTAACGATAATAATTTTTCTAAGTTCAAATCAGTATTAATAGTCGATTTTGAAGATATAAGTGCATTGATATTATCAAACGAGAGTGATTTAAAAGCGTAGTGTATATTGTCTTTTATAATTCTACGACCCCAAAGAAAACGATTTTTATAGTATCTCTTCTCCTCAAAGTTAGTAATTACTACCTTTCTATTTCCTGAACTAGCATGTATAAACTTTCCATCTTCAAGATAAATTCCAACATGATTAACCTTGCCTGTCTTGTGTCTCTCTGTATCAAAAAAAACCAAATCACCTTTTCTTAACTCATTATAGGCTACTTTCATACCTACCCTTGCTTGATTTCCTGAGTGCCTAGGAATATTTAGACCATGTAATTTATATACATAACGAGTAAATCCAGAGCAATCAAAACAGTTTGGACCATTTGCTGCCCAAACATATCTCTTACCGAGAAACTGTTTAGCATCATCTTCTATCTCTTCTGTTTCAGTTACATTTACATCATTTGATACCCAAGATAGTGGTAGATAACGATTCTGTCTATAGGCTCTATATATAAATTTAGAGGGAGAGGTCTCAAAAGAGTTAAGTTTATCATCTTCTATAGATGTAACCAAACCATCTATAGCCTCTTTTTTTTGAATAACATTAGCTAGAGTTATATTCTTCCGAAAGTCCTCTTGGTTTACATTAAAAATTCTAAAAGAGTCATTAATAATACTAAGTTTACTCAATGAGTAGTTAGTAAGGAGAGTGATAATTACTAAAAGTTGCACAGCAAGAACTAAAAATAGTGTATTTTTTAAAAAATTCATTTCTTCCAATCACAATTATAAATAAAATTGTGCAATTCTATTGAAAATAACTTAAAGATAGATTAATTGTGTATTAACTGTGATTTTTCTATTTTTATTTGAAATTAAGCAAAAAAAAACTATAATTCCACTCTCATAAGTGATCGCGTAGCTCAGTGGTAGAGTACTTCCTTGACATGGAAGGTGTCGTTGGTTCAAGTCCAATCGTGATCACCATTTTTTTAATCACTTATCATAACTTTTACGATTTTAACTACTCCTATAAAATAGTTAAACCTAGATTTTTCCAAGAGTTAAATCCACCACGGTAATATAGAATCTCTTTTTGAGGATAGCCAACATCTATAAGGCTTTTTATAATTTTGGTTGCTTGTGTATCTAGTATACCATTATCAAAAATAAGTAGTTTTTGAATATTACGGAAATACCACTTTTTTTGTAACTTTTTAGCCCCTAGGAGATTGAGAACCTCATCCCTATATTTACTATCTGGAGTTAGCATTGTATAAGGAATATTTACTGCCCCAGGAATAGTATTTTTTTTATACTCCGATACAGCTCTAGCATCTACAAAGATTCTGCCTCTTTTTTTTTGTAGAGATTTTATAAAATCTAATACCTCTAACTCTCCTACTGTTTTTACTTTTTCAATATTCATCGCTTGTATACAATAGGGTGGACATGATTGTTTCTCTATATTGACTCTTCTCTCTATTTGAAACTCCTCCCCTTGATATAAAAATTTGACACTCTCTATATTCTCTGTAATTTTAACTCTACCTATTGAGTTATCTTTTATACTATTATCAGAAGTCTCTAAAATAGATATTTTTTTCTGAAGTATATTAGCTTCTGAACACTCACTCTCTCTCTCTGAAACAGAAGAGGCACATCCTATATCTGCATTTAAATTTAAACTAAACAGTAGAGAGAGTAACAAAAATCTATACATCTAAACCTGCTAGTTATCTCTAGCTATGGAAGCTTTCATAAGCTCTGATAGGGTATATGATTTTACCCCCTCTTCATAAGCTAATATATTGCCGTTTTTCCCCAAAACAATAGTTAGAGGAATTAGACCACTCCATCCATAATATACCTTTAGATAATCATAAAAATCACGACATTTGGCTCCATTTACAATATGATAATTGATTCCATACTCCTTAACATATCTCCTAGACTCATCATCAAAATGTAATTCTGATTCAATAGCAATTACCTCAAAAGTATCACCTAAATCTTTTTTGAGTTTTATAAGTTGTGGTATCTCTTTTTGACAATATTTACACTTCCAACCAAAGATTTTCAAAAAAACTATCTTATTTTCTAATCCATCTATTTTAATCTTTTTTTCTGATGCTCTAAGTTTAAAATCTATACCATAAATTGTCTCAAAATTAAACTCTTTATCCATTGGAGGAAATAGTATCTTCTTCTCTTTTTTTACTTTAATTTCGCTTTTTTGTGCTACATCACTCTGTTTAGTACTATAGAAATAGTAACCTAAAAGTAATAGTAACAGAATCACCAAAAAAGCTATTATTATATTTAGCATTTTTTGCATAAACTCCCCTTCATCTCTTTTTTAATCTCGGTAGCATATCAAAAAAACGATTTAGATATACTTTGGGTTCTGTTGGAGAGCCTGAAATATAGCATTCTTTCACATTTTCATTTTTGTTACCAACTGTACAGTTATCATTCACTATTCAATAAAAATTGAGAAAATTTTAATTATTTATAAAAAATACAAGGTAATTCAGATATGCTTAACAAAATTAAAATACTTATCACAGAAGATAAGGAAATCAATCAAGAGATACTAATGGGAATTTTAGAAGATAGTGGCTTAGAGATAGATATAGCTTGTAACGGAAAGGAAGCTGTAGAGAGATGTAAAGAGAAAAAATACGCACTAATTTTAATGGATATAGAGATGCCTATTATGGATGGGTATGAGGCAACTAGAATAATACGAAAAAATAACTCCGATATACCTATAATAGCATTAACAGCTAACAATTCTATTGCAGATAGGTGCAGAACAGAGGCTATAGGCATGAATGAACACCTCTGCAAACCAGTAGAACCAAAATTACTTTATCAAACTTTTTCCAAGTATATCAATGTAGCATAGAAGGGAGCCACATGAGCAATAATACTGATTTACCATATTTTCAACATATAGACACTACAGTAGGACTAAAATACCTAAATGATAATAAAAAACTATACCTCAAAATTTTGAATAATTTTTTAGAGCGTTATCAAAATCTAAAAATAGATGATTTAGATAATGAGGAGTTCAAAGATACTATACATACAATAAAAGGATTATCTTCAACACTAGGTATGGTATCTTTAAGTAGTATAGCAAAAGTTATACATGAGACATCAAATAGAGAGAGAGTATTTGAGTTTTCCAAAAGCCTAGCACTTGTTATAGATGAACTACAAACAGAGCTAAAAGCCAAAAATAGAAAAACTATCTTAATTGTAGACAATATAAGTGAAGATATAGATATGCTAATTGATTTTCTCGATGATAGACATGATGTTATAGTAGCATTAAATGAAGTAGACGCACTTGAGATACTATCGACAGAAGAGGTATCACTAGTACTACTCTACACAAATATAGAAAATAGTGATTTATCAGAAATATATAAAATTTTAAAAAAGAAATCTACGCCTGTTATCTTCATGGTTGATAATTTAGATTGCAACATGATAGAGTATTCAGATTATATCAAAAAACCTTTTGACAAAAAAGAGTTTGACAAACATATAAAAACACATCTTTAGTGTAATAATATTACTATGTGTAAAATGTTAACAGCACCAACCTTAATGTTAACATTGTTTTGCACATTTAATTTTATTAATTAAGAAAAATTTTATATTTATACTTGTATACTTTATTTATATAAAATAATAAAAAATTAAAAAAGGAATTTTCTATGAGAACAATTGTTCTATTAAGTATATTATCTAGTACGCTTTTTTCTGATATTAGAATCATGACCTCAGAAAAAAACAAGCTTACTAATGTTACTCCAGAGGAATTGGCAAAGGTTTATCTGAGAAAAACTAATAAAATCAAAGGAGTTACTGTAATTCCTATTGATAATAAAGAGAGTTATAAGGAGTTTTACTCTAAAGTAATCAAAAAGACACCAAAACAGTTAAGAGCATATTGGATAAATAGTATAGATAAAAAAAAACCACCTAAGAGACTATCTACAGCAGAGATAAAAAAGGTAATGCAAAAAGACCCAAAAATAATATCATACTCTACAAGTAAATTAAATGGAAAAGTTGTATTGACAATTAAATAAATTTTTAAAAAATGTTACAAAATAGATTAATTTCTAATATGTTACTCTTTTAAAGAGTATCAAAAAAACTCTTTTATAAAATATGTTATCATTCTTTTTTATAATATCTTTAAGAGGGGGAATTTAAGACAGTGTTAAATCTATCTATTCTTGCAAAACTTCGTATTATCTTTTTTATTATTTTAATATTTTTTGGGATTTTTATAGCTATTAGTAATAATTTTACAGCTAATCATAGTAAGGAGCTAAAGGAGCTAGAGAGTAAAATATCAAGAGCTGCTTCAATCCACAAAGAGAATCTCAAACTTCTAGGAGATATAACGGATACCTTCAGTAAGTGTTACGCCTCAAAAGATACCTCTTTTATCACAGAGGTAGAACCAACAAAAAATAAAATAATTAAAAACTTGGAGCAGTTAAAAAAGAATGAACGAAGTGTGGATATAGAGGAGGAGAAAAAGCTACTCAACGCATATATACTAGAGCAAGATAGAGATTTAAAAGATGATATAGATAATGATGAGCTGTTTCTCACCAAAAGAAGTGAAATCAAAGAGAAGACACTAAAGCTATTTACAAAACAGAATATTGATGCTGATAATAGATTGAAAAACTCTTTTAAAAAAGTTGCCCAAGAGACTAACCGTCAAGCAAATATCATACTAATTTTATCTCTTTTGGGAGTCCTAGTTATAATTATTGCAGCTATCTATATGCACCATACTATCAAAACTAGATTTAACCAAGTATATAAATCTTTGGATAATCTAATCAAAGATAAACCTGATTTCTCAAAAAAAATGAAAATAGATAAACAAGACGAAATAGGCAAGTTAATAGAAGGGTTTAATCAACTCCAATCTAAACTCGAAGAGAACTATGATAAACTCAATATATTAAAAGAGAAAGCAGAAGATACAGCTAACCTCAAATCAGAGTTTTTAGCAAATATGAGTCATGAGATAAGAACACCAATGAATGGTATTGTGGGGATGAGTTATCTCGCTCTTCAAACAAATCTAAACAATAAACAGAGAAACTATATAGAGAAGATTGATAACTCTGCAAAAATGCTTCTAGCTATTATCAATGATATACTAGACTTATCAAAAATAGAATCGGGAAAATTAATAATAGACAAGGTAGATTTCAATATAAATAAGATGATAGATAGCTCTATGGATTTAATAAGATTCAAAGCAAAAAAGAAGAGACTAAAACTATCTGTAATATACTCTAATGATATACCTGCGAAACTCTTTGGAGATAGTTTAAGAGTATCACAGGTCTTAACAAATCTATTGGGAAATGCTGTAAAATTTACAAGTAACGGAGAGGTCTCTCTACTTGTATCAAAAGTAAAAGAGAATAGATTTAGATTTGAAGTTAGAGATACAGGTATAGGTCTAACTCAAAATGAACAGAGCAAACTCTTTAAAGCCTTTTCACAAGCAGATGGTAGTACTACTAGAAATTTTGGTGGGACAGGATTGGGACTTGTTATCTCAAAACAGTTAGTAGAGCTTATGGGGGGTAGAATATGGGTTGAGAGTGAGTATGGAATAGGGAGTAGTTTTATATTTGAGATAGAGCTACAGGAGATTAGACGAAGTATAAAAGATACTAATTTAACTAAAAATACTCAAAAAGAGAGTATTAGTTTAAAGAAAAATATAGACCTATTAGATGGACATAGAGTACTTCTTGTTGACGATAACCCAATAAACCAAGAGATAGTTGCTGGACTACTTGAAAATTCACATATAGAGTTAAGTATAGCCTCAAATGGACAGGAGGCTGTAGATATGTTCTCATCCAAAGTATACTCTTTGATACTTATGGATATTCAGATGCCTATTATGGATGGATATGAGGCTACTAGAATAATCAGAGAAAAAGATAAACATATCCCTATTATAGCAATCACTGCAAACGCTATGAAAGAGGATATACTCAAGAGTGCAAAAAGAGGGATGAATGACCATATAAATAAACCTATAAATGTAGAGAAACTCTATGCTACTCTACTAAAATATATTCCTCATCAAAAAGTAGATGTAGATAAGAAAATAAGAGATAGGCTCTTTAGTAGATTAGAAGAGGCTATCAAGAGTAGACGACCTAAAAACTGCTCAATTATTATGGAAGAGATAGAGAACTACTCTTTATCTGAAAAAGATAAAAAGTTTTTTATAGAGATTAGAGATTTAGTTAAAAAATATAAATTTAATTTAGCACTAAAAAAACTTAACGAAGGGGATTGAATCTATACCCCTCTCCATAGACATTTATAATAGAGTTTTTGGGAATCTTTTTTCTTATTAACTTTACTAATGCTCTTATCTGATTTGCATCATACTCTTTGTCAAAATCATCATAAGAGAGATGGTCAAATATCTCAAAAAATGTATATACCCTACTCTTGTCTGTTGAGAGGAAAGAGAGCAATCTTCTCTCATTTTTGGTAAGTTTTATCTCACTACTTCTGTTACTCAATATCTCACTCTCTCTATTCCAAGTAACATCTCTATCTAATAAAAATATATTTTTACTATTAGCATTTTGACTATGAGTTATCTCATATATCGCTTTGCCTATAGCCTCTATCAATATATTTGGCTCAATCGGTTTTAATATATATTTAATAAGATAGAGTTCAATCGCCTCAAGTAGCTTATCCTGCTCCCCATAGGCTGTTGTGATAATAATTTTAACATCTCTATCTATCTCTCTTATCTTTTTTGCCAAAGATAGACCATCTATTTTTGGCATATTTATATCTAATAGAAGAATATCAGGTCTCAAAGATAGATATAACTCATACCCCTCCTCTCCATCATATGCAGAGTATACCTCATCTACAGACTCTTTTAGAATATCTAAATATATCTCTTGAATATCTCTATCATCTTCTACATATAGTAGCTTTAATGAACTCAATTTAATCTCCTCAAATGTTTATCAAATAAACACTTTTAATATTTTATTTGTATATTTATATTACTATATTTAAAAGAGAATTTTACTATATTTTCAATTATATACTAATATTTTCACTCTTGTTACCAAGTTAGTTGTTATCATTATATTAACAAAATAACAGAGGAAAATAAAATGAAAATATTGACAAAAGTAGTTGGAGTTGTACTAACATTAGGGACGACTTCTCTTCTTGCAACATCTAATGATTATGCTATAACTAATAATTATAAATTATTAAATGATATGAATCTTGCAAAAAAACAACAAGAGCTTATAATCAATATGAGTCAGGCATTGGAGTTAGATAAAATAGATATAAAAACTCTAAAAATTTCAGAAGATAGATTTTCAGAGGTACTTATAGGGTTAACTAATGGTGATAACTCTATGAATTTAAAAGGTACAGAGATACCTGTAATCAAAGCTAAACTTAACGAAGTTCAAAAATTATGGAATAAAGAAGTTGAGATATTAAATAGTATAGAGTCCAAAAATAAGTATAGAGAGGAGGCTGTAGAGGGTTTAAATAGTATTATGAATAAAATGAGCCAAGCTGTTGCACTATACAATAAATCATATAATAGATTTAAACAGAAATCAAAACTATCATCATTGGTAGCTCATCATATGAATCTCAAAGAGAACAGAACTTTTGCATTTAATATAGTGCAGTAGATTACTTAAAATTTTCCTTTAATGGGGTAGATAATTATCTACCCTTTTAAATTCTAAATCCCATACTAGAACTCCCCTCAAAACTAGAGCCAAGCTCTTTCTCTATCTCTTCCAAAAAATCTTTCATAGAGAAGACAGACTCATCTCTAACAGCAACTTTATAAGCAGTATTTCTGATAATTAGGTCTATCTGTCCCCCCGTAAGCTCATATTTCGCTAATTCTGATACATCAAATCCCTCTTCGTAGTCTGCTTTTTCTAGTAGCATAAAGTGCCATAGTCTCTTTCTCTGTACCATACCAGGCTTTTTAAACTCTATTTTATAATTAAATCTTCGTGAGAATGCTTTGTCTATATTATCAAGCAGATTTGTAGTAGCTATAAGTATACCCTCAAACTGCTCTATCTGCTCCAAAAAGATATTTTGCATCTGATTGTGCATCTTGTCTGCACTACTACCTGCCCCCTCTGTTCGACTACTTAGAAATTGGTCTGCCTCATTGAGCAGCAAGATAGGGTCAACTTTTGCTTTTTTGCTCAATATCTTAAAATCATCAAATATCTTACGAACATTCTTTTCACTCTCTCCTACATACATAGATAGAATCTTGGAGCAATCGAAGCTTAATATAGGTCTTTTTAATGTTTTAGCTAGACTCATCGCTGTCATGGTCTTTCCTGTTCCAGGAGAGCCATAAAATATGATTCTTGCATCTATCCCTTTTCTCTTATCTTTGATTCCCCACTCTTTTAGTTTCTTAAAGACATCTTTGTCTACCTGTTTAATAACAGTATCTAATACAGCTCTAGTCTTTGGATGAAGTACCACATCATCCAAAGTTGTAGTTGTCTTTAGACACTCAAACATATCCTGCTCTTCTACTAGTTTGTCTAGTTTTAGTTTTGTTACTTTTTTCTTTTTGTTTGGGTGAATAATCTTTTGGAGTATATCATCTTGAAGATAGAATGAACGGCTTATTCCTCCAAACATATTTAATATCTCCTCATAATCTATGATATTTTCACTAATGAGCTTGGAGCCATCTTCTAGCAGAGAACGGTTTCTAATCTTCTCATACTCATCTAGTGATATAAGCTCTATAAGAGTATTCATATCACGAAATTGCCCCTCACCCCCTGAATACTCCTCTTTCAAAAGAGCCAAAAATATCTTCTCCTCCTGTTCAGAAAACTCCTTCTCCTTGAAAAACTCCTCTACTATGATAGGCTCTTTTGTCATCTCCAATCTTGCATCAATTCTTTTGGCCAAGAGAGTTAATTTACTCTGTAGTCTCCCAGCACTAAGTGAACTCTCACTAAAACCCTGTTTGGATATAGAAATCTTATGTAGAAGTTCAATAATATCAAACTGGTCTTGTAGATACTCTAGGTGGTCAGTATATGGCTTTATCTCTGGAAGTACAATCTCCATTGACCCCTCTTCCAGAAGTCTAAGTAGAGCCATACTAGGACTTACAGAGCTATTTAACAGCTCCAATTTAGATACCTCTTGTATTTTTATCTGTCCAAAACTTATCTGAACAATCCATCCTAAATCTATAAGCCTTTTTATAAGGTGCAGATGGTTAAGATACTCATATCTTTTTGATGTAAAATTGTCTTGTAGAATATCTAATACAGAGTTCTCTTCCAATCCTTGTACAAACCGTCTACAGATATATTGTAGTAGTTTTGCCTCCTCCATGGAGCATTTCAGGTCTTTATATATTTTTGATTTTTCAACTTTTTTTGATTCAATAAAATTAATGAGATGTTTCAATGCTAATCCTAAATATTTTTATTAATTGTAACATAATTTTAGGATGATAAGATAACTTTTAACGGTCTCTTGTGAGAAGTAGGGAAATAAAGGGAGGAGATATGATATTAAATTAAAAGTTATTTCATCTGTTAGAGAGTCATATAATCCAAAAGGGGGGAGAAGATATGACTCTCATAAGAGTATTATAGCAGAAAAACATTACAAGAAAGATAAAAAATAAAAAAATATATATAATTTTTTTATGTAAAAAATATTTAATAATAGACGCTATTTTATTATATATAATTTCATACGAGGAGTATTTTAATATGTTTTAAAAAATATTTTGTATCGTTTTGTAACATGGATATAGAAAAAAATAAAATCATTATAATCAGTAATTATCACATTTTATTATATATTATTTCTTGAAAATAGCCTCTCAAACGCGATAATTAGGAATTTTGAAGCATATTTTTCACAATTAGAAATTTCCATAATCCTATTAAAGTACCACAAATAGACTGAATATATAGTATACTTCAAAAAAAGTTAAAGAGTGAAGAAATATTGAAAAACTTAAGAAATATAAATAAAAAAATGTTAAATTTGCTTTTTGTCGAAGATAATCCACAAGCAAGAGAGTCTATGTCCATTATACTCCAAGCTTTCTTTGGCAATATAATCACAGCTATTGATGGTGAAGATGGCTTTGCTAAATTTCAAAGCAATGCCATAGATATAGTCATTACAGACATAAATATGCCTAAACAAAATGGCATTGAAATGATGAAAAAAATTAGAAAAATAGACCCTCATATTCCTATAGTAATCATCTCTGCATCCAATGATAAGGAGTATCTAATGGATAGCATAAAGAATGGTGTACAGGACTATATATTAAAACCAATAGTTACAGATGAGTTGTTAGGAACAATTAAAAAAATAATAGAAAAGATAAATGAAAATAATATGAAAAATGGACTTGTAGAGAAGTATCAAAAAAGCGTTCAACCAAAAGAGGAGCTTATCAATGTTTTAAATAGTATAGATGAGTCTATTGTAGTTCTACTAAAAATAGAGGATTTTAAATATCTCCACAACTATATGGACAAAAGCACAAATGATAGTATGCAAAAGGAGTTTGCAGAGAAACTTCTTGGTCTGATACCAAAAAAGTGTGACTTTTCAAAAATATACCATATAGATGATGGTGAGTTTATTTTGACAAAAGCAAAATCAAAATGTAGACATATAGATAATATAAAGACCCATATATTAGAGCTTCAAGATATTATAAATAGTGCAAAGATTAATGTGGGATATGTAGATTATGACCTATCTGTAATTATTAGTGTGGCATATGGCAAAAGTGCTTTGCTCGATGCAAAGGTTGGAATAACAAAACTTGTAAAATCAAATGGTAGCTTTATTTTGGCAAATGGGTTACAGCGAGAGGTAGAAAAAGTATCTAAAAATAAGATAGAGACATTTAAGATGATTAGAAAAGCTATAGACTCATCCAATGTAGTCTCATACTTTCAACCCATTATAAATAATAAAACCAAACAAGTAGAGAAGCATGAGTCTCTCGTAAGACTTATTGATGACAAAGGAAAAGTTCTATCACCATACTTTTTTTTAGAGGTATCAAAAAAAGGAAAATACTACTCTCAAATCACCTCTATAGTTCTACAAAACTCCTTTAGTGCATTGAAGCATACAGATACAAATATCTCCATAAACCTATCTACACTTGATATAGAGAGGAGTGATACGAGAGAGAAGTTTTTTGAGCTATTAAATGAGCATATCCCCTCTGCCCATAGAGTTGTTTTAGAGCTTGTAGAGAGTGAAGAGTGTAGGAACTTTTATATAGTTCAAAAATTTTTAAAAGATATAAAAAAGCTAGGAGTTAAAATAGCTATAGATGATTTTGGAGTTGGCTACTCTAATTTTGAGAGGGTATTGGATTATAACCCAGATTTTCTCAAGATAGATGGAAGGCTTATTAAAAATATAGAAACAGATAAAATCTCCTACTCTATAGTCGAAGCTATTGTCTCTTTTGCTAAAAAAGAGAATCTACAAACTATAGCAGAGTTTGTAGAGACAAAAGAGATTTATGAAACCATATGCAAAATGGGAGTTGACTACTCACAGGGATACTATTTTGGAAAACCAGATAAATTACTATAAATTTCAATAGCTATTAGTCAATCTATTTTCCAAATTTATAGAGTATCTCTAACATGTCTCTGAAACAATAGAAAATTATTTAAAACAATATTAAATAATTCTATGATATGATAGCATCATGAAAAGGTATATTAAATTATGTGATTATGCAAAGAACCATTCAGTA
>Ga0256845_1001215_pt1 | contig 21252 bp, 17 predicted proteins | sample RiftiametaG_FD_189101 | JGI IMG/M metagenome (GOLD analysis project Ga0256845, IMG submission 189101) | Tube worm associated microbial communities from hydrothermal vent at the East Pacific Rise, Pacific Ocean - Riftia | ecosystem: Host-associated > Annelida > Integument > Unclassified ...
ATATTAAAACTGAACCCTTTAAACAACCGAATACTTGTGCCTAAAAAGAATGATATTTCTTTCAACTCCATATCGTGTAAAAATTGTTCAAGAGAAACTTCTGCAAAAATATTCCCCCATTTTTGTTTTACACTTCCGCCTAATAAAAGGTTATGCTCCCACAACGTTTCTTTTGTTTTATTAAAAATGGTTGTTTCGGTGTAATTATGATGTACTCTCCCTATTTTGTAAGAAATAACCAATTGTTTTTTAGCAGATTCTGAATATTTGAAAAAATTATACTCTATCGCTGGCTTAAAAGACCAATACAAATCTTTATTACTAAATGTTGATGTTCCTACATTAAAATAAGCGCCTGCAGACCAATGATCTGAGACACTAATAATATCGCTTATATTGATGTATTTTCGTTTATTTTTTGAAATAATAACATTGTTATTATAAGAAAACTCAGAGGTGTTATTACTAACTCCTGTTCTAAAAGAAAATTTATTTTTTTCGGTAACTCTTTTCGCAGAAACACTAAAATTTAAGTTTCTTCTTTTACTTGTTTCTTGACCGTTAAACCACCCTCTTGCTCCTAATTGAAACACCCAAGAATTCCAAGGATCTTTTACTACTGTTTTTGTAGCATCTTTTTTTGGCGATTTAATTGTAATAGAAAGGTTATCTATATTTCCTTGTTTTAACCAAAACCGCACAAGCCCTAGTTGAATATTTTTAAAGATTAGTTTTCGAATATCATCCTCAGTCATATTTGTATTTGTAGAGAACTTTATTTTGTCTTGTAAGTCGCTAAAAGTATTTTTGCCATTAAATTCTACTTCATACTCACTCCCTCCGCTACCATTTCTTTGCCGTATAAAAAACAAATGCACATCAGAGTCGTTTTGATCTCTCACAAAAGACACATTATGTAAGTTTTGCTTAATATAAGTTTGATCACAAAAATCACAGTCTAAATAAATTTTTAAATCCCTTTTCTTTTCTTGTGAAAAAGATTGAAAAAAAGACAAGGCAAAAAAGATAAAGATGATATTTTTCATAGCAGTACAAATTTATTTCAATAACAAAACTATCTTTTTTATAGAAAAAGCTTCTTAATGTTTTGTTAATTAACAAAGGGGACTGCGTGTATTCTTTATTCTGATTTTATGTTCGAAAAGACCAAACACTTATTATTTTTCCACTTTCCTTTTAGAGAACTTCTTTTTATAATTTTCTCATCACAAGTTAAAAAATATTTCTTTTTATTTTTTTTGATGATTTTCATTTCCCCTCGATAAATTGCATTTATCACCCGAAAAACAAGTGCTTTTTTACTGATTTTACTTCCTTTAACCGTTAAAGACAAACCTATTTCATTATTATATAAATCCATTTTAGAAGATATTTCATCAGGCACAATACCGTCTTCTAACTTTCGTTTTTTATACATTAAATAATTTTCTCTTTCATGTGCTCTTCCTAAAGAGCGGGCAGCACTTTTACCAATTTCTTGACGCAAACGAGCCATCCAGTATCCATGCCGAAAAGCATCTACCTGTCCGCCAGCTGCATCTTTATCTAAAAGATCTGTTTTTTTAATAGAGTCTGCAACTTTATTAGTTTCTCTAGAAATTTCTAATGCTTTTTTTGCTTGAAAAGGATGAAACAATACCCACATTCTTTTAGGTGCTGAAAGGTTGAAAAACTTCTGTAAACTAGATTGGGCAAAACTTTGTGTTACAAACAAAACAGCTATTACAAGTGTTGTTTTTTTCATTAAACTTTAGAATTATTTTACTTCAAAAGTTGAGGAAACAGCATCGATTTTAATTGTGTATTTTCCTTTTGGTAAATAGTAAACTCCATTTTTAGCTTTTGTTACAATAGCGTCTTTGTTGTTTTTTAGATAGTTTTTCTTTCCCTTTTTAGAAAAAGAAACATCGTAAGCCGCTTCATTAAAACCTCTGCTAGCATCAGCAGTAAAAGAATTGATTTTTGTCTTACCAGAAAACACATCTATCGTTATTTTTCTGTTTGATTTTACATAAAATGGAATTACAATTTTTGGCACATTTGGCGCTAACCATTTACTCCAAGAGCTTCCCCAAGAACCTCTTTTTCTAATAGAATTTACAGCAAAAATATGCACAGGTTTTGAAGCAATTTTATCAGTAAATAATTGTAACGAAGCAATATTTGCTTTGTACAAACTACGCCCGTGAGTTCCAACAATTAAATGTTTTGCTGTTGGCTGAATTACCAAATCGTGCACTGCAACTTTCGGTAAATTGTTTTGAAAAGCTTGCCAAGAATTTCCTCTATCAAAAGAAGCGTACAAACCATTATCTGCTCCTAAATACAATAGGTTTTTATTTTCTGGATCTTCCTTTATTACATTTACAGACGAAGCAGGAAGTGTATTTCCTATATTTTTCCATGTCTGCCCATAATCATCAGAAACATATACATAAGGCATAAAATCATCAAAACGATATCCGTTTAAACTTACAAAAACCCTTCCTTTTTTATGAGATGATGCAATAACACGAGAAACCCACAAACCCTTCGGAAAAGAATTAGAAATCTTTATCCAACTACCTCCTCCATTTTTGGTAACATGTACCAAACCATCATCAGAACCTACATAAATAAGTCCAAATTGAAACGGACTTTCACTAATAGAAGTTAAAGTTCCGTAAGCAACATTTCCTTTTTTACCTCCGTTAGTTAAATCGCCCGAAATGGTTTCCCAATCATCACCTTTATTTAGAGAACGATGCAATTTATTGCTTCCTAAATACAAAATATCTTGATTGTGTTTAGATAACTGAATAGGGGTTTGCCAATTAAACCGATACGGATTTTCTCCCAAAACATGCTTTGGTTGTATGTATGTATTTTTACCTGTTTTTCTATTGATTCTATAATAATTACCAAACTGATACCCTGTATAAACAATGTCAGAATTTCGATTATCTACAGCAACTTGCATTCCGTCTCCACCCATTAAACTTTTGTAGGGATTTTGACCAGATTGCTGCCAACTTTTATCAATTCTTGCGGTATGTTTCGCTGTCCAAACACCATTATCTTGCAAACCTCCATATATATTATATGGTTTTTGGTTGTCTACATACACCGTGTAAAATTGCCCTACTGAAGGGTTGTTTAATTTTGTCCAACTTTCACCATCATCATAAGAAATATTTAATCCACCATCATTTCCGTTGATTAAATGTCCTTTTCTCTTCGGATTTACCCATAATGCTTGATGATCTGCATGCACGTTTTCTCTACTGATGGATGTAAACGTTTTCCCACCATCTTTCGATTTTAAAATAGGCATACCCATTACATAAATACTATTTTTATTTTGTGCATCTACTCTAATTTCGCCAAAATAATATCCATAAGAAAAAACCAATCCGTCTAAATTTCCTTTGTGTGTTTTTGTCCAAGATTTTCCGCCATTTTCGGTGATAAAAACCTCTGCGCCAATTACTGGAGTGTCAAATAATAAGGAATTCGCATTTTCTAAATACTTTGCTAAATCGATTGGTTTTACGCTTCCAGAACGTACCAATTGCTTTACATTTTCGGATCTGTATTTTTCTTGAAATCCATTTCTTTTTAAATAACTATTTAGTTTTTTGTCTGATAATTTTAAAAACGCAGCCACCGACATTGTTTTAAAATCTTCTTTAACAAACCCTGTTGATGTTTTCTCTTTTTTAATTTTTGCTCTTCTAAATTGGCTATCGTGATAAGCATACACTGTGTTTTCATTAAAAACAGCTAAACCTATTCTTCCAGCACCTTTTCCGTTTGGAAAACCGTTGTTATCAGAAATTTTTACCCAAGAGTTTCCTGCGTCTATACTTTTATAAATAGCAGAATTCTTACCATTTCCATCAAAATTCCACGCTTTTCGCTCTCGCTCCCAAGAAGCGGCATATAATATGCTAAAATTATTTGGAGCAGGTTGTATATCTATTATTCCTGTATTTTTATCAATAAATAATGTTTTTTTCCAAGTTTCACCTCCATCCATCGTTTTAAAAATTCCACGCTCTGTATTCGAAGAATACAAATGACCAATCACACCGATAACAACTTCGTTCGGGTTTTTGGGGTTGATTAAAATTCGCCCAATATGATGTGAATCTGGCAAACCAACATTGTTCCAAGTTTTACCTTTATCCGTAGATTTTAAAATACCAATACCTGCATATGAAGAACGAGACGAGTTTTTTTCACCTGTTCCTACCCAAATTGTACCGCTATTCCAATCCACAGCAATATCTCCAATATTTTGTGTTAGAGAATTGTCCATTACTGGCGTAAAAGTGGTTCCGTTATTATTGGTATACCATAATCCTCCAGAGGCATAACCCACATAAAACTCAATAACATTGTTTGGATTTATAGCAATATCTACCACACGACCACTCATAATTGTAGGTCCGATATTTTTAAAAGGAATGTTTTTTACCAAAGATTCTTGCCCAAAAACGGCAGAAATAGTAATAAAAAATGCAATAAAAAAAGTTGAAAATATTTTCATTAGTTCGGTTGTTTTAAAAACGATGAAGTTACTATAAACAGTAAGATATTCAAAAAATTTAACAAACATTTCACACTAACACATGGCTGAAAGTTATCAACAAAATTTTTCTTTTTAAGAATAAACTATTAAATTACAGGCATTAACTAACAAATATATTTAATATTATGGAATTAATTATCAGTTTAATTAGTGGTGCGTTAGGTGGAAATCTAGCAGGAAAATTATTAAAAAAGTATTCTTTAGGAACCCTTGGAAACTCAATTGTAGGGATTCTTGGTGGAGGCTTAGGTAGCTATCTTTTAGGGTTATTAGGAATGGATTTAGGAGGGGCAGAAATGACACTTACAAACATTCTTGGAAACCTTGTTGAAGGTGGTGTTGGCGGAGGTGCTTTAATGGCTATTATTGGTTTTATAAAAGGAGCTATAAAATAATTTTTCTTATTCCTAGACAACAGAAAAGCATCAAAAATGGTGCTTTTTTTTATTGTAATTACTCCTAATAATTAACTGTATCTTTGCCCATATAAAAAACAACATTTTGTTGTTTAGAAAAAGAATTTATGACGTTTAAAGAATTAGGATTATTACCTGCATTATTAAAAGCAGTACAGGAGAAAGGATATACTACACCATCGCCAATACAAGAAAAAGCAATTCCTGTAATTTTAAAAGGAAAAGATATATTGGCATCTGCACAAACAGGAACAGGAAAAACAGCAGGTTTTACCTTGCCTATTTTACAAATTATTACAGAAACTAAAAACCCAAAATACAGACCTATACGTGCTTTGGTATTAACGCCTACAAGAGAATTAGCGGCACAAGTGTACGAAAACGTAAGAGAATATAGTAAGTATGTAGATATAAAAGCTGCCGTAATTTTTGGAGGTGTAAAACCCAAAGCACAAATTGCAACTTTAAGAAGTGGTATTGATGTTTTAGTAGCAACACCAGGTAGATTGTTAGATTTACACAATCAAGGAAAGCTCTCTTTAAAACGAGTAGACCTTTTAATTTTAGATGAAGCCGATAGAATGTTAGATATGGGTTTTTTGCGGGATATGAAGAAAATCATGAGTTTTTTACCTACAAAAAGACAAACTTTATTGTTTTCGGCAACATTTTCTAAAGAGATCAAAAAATTATCTAACGATTTTTTAACCAACCCTATTTTAGTAGAGGCTACTCCTGAAAATTCTACAGCAGAAAAAGTAATTCAGAAAATATATAGAGTCCCTAAAAGTAAAAAAGCAGGATTTCTTACAAAATTAATTTCTGATGGAAATTGGAACCAAGTTTTGGTCTTTACAAGAACCAAACACGGAGCGAATAACTTAACAAAAAAATTACTTAACAAAGGTATTTCTGCTGCGGCAATTCATGGTAACAAAAGCCAAGGAGCAAGAACCAAAGCGTTAAGCGGGTTTAAAGAAAATACAATTCGTGTTTTAGTAGCTACAGACATTGCAGCGCGTGGATTAGATATTCCGTTATTACCACACGTTGTAAATTACGAGCTACCAAATGTACCCGAAGATTATGTACACAGAATTGGTAGAACTGGTAGAGCAGGTGCAAGTGGGGAAGCTATTTCTTTGGTAGCCAATGAAGAGCTAGAATATGTAAGAGGTATCGAAAAACTACTCGGTCAAAAATTAAAAATTGAGGAGTTAAGAGGTTTTGATATTTCTGAGGATGAAACGCAAAAATCATCAGAAAAAAAACCACAACAGAGAAATAATAAACGTCAAAAGTCTAGTTCAAAAAAACCGTTTTCTAGAGATTCTCGAAACTCATCAGAAAACAAATCTCAACATCCACAGAAAAACAAACCAAAAAAATCTCGTTGGAGAGGGAGTAAGTCAAACTAAAATTTCCGTTTTTAGTGAGGACTTAAACTCAAAGTTAAACCCTCACTTTCATTCGTTCTTTTATTCCATTGCGTTAGTACAAAGCAATTTTTCTGTTCAGTAAACACAGATTACTTCGTCGTAAAAAACTCCTCGTAATAACAAATGTACTGCTTGTCATTACGAATGAAGAACGAATGTGGTAATCTCTATTTCAAAAAACCTCACCGATTTTAAAACCTGTGAGGTTTTTTCTTTATTGAAGAATCAGTATCTTTGTTTTTACAAAATTCTTCATCATGAAATACCACGCAATAGACCGTAATTTATTTATCGAAAACCGTAAAAGTTTTACTACAAAAATGAAACCGAATAGTTTAGCGGTTTTTAATAGTAATGATATTTACCCCGTAAGTGCAGACAGTACATTACCCTTTGAGCAACATCGTGATATTTTTTACCTAAGCGGTGTAGATCAAGAAGAAAGTATCTTGGTATTGTTTCCTGATTGCCCCAAGGAAAGCCATAGAGAAATACTATTTTTAAAAGAAACGAATGAACATATTGCGGTTTGGGAAGGTGAAAAATTAACCAAAAAAGCAGCGTTACAAACGGCTGGAATTAAAACAGTATACTGGTTACAAGACATGGAAAAAATTATGTTTGAAATCATGACACAATGCGATACCGTATATATTAATACCAACGAGCATTACAGAGCAAATGTAGAAACAGAAACCCGCGAAGATCGTTTTACCAAATGGTTGTTAGCAAAATACCCTGCACATTCAGTAGCAAAAAGCAACCCTATTTTACAGCGTTTGCGTTCTGTAAAAAATCAAATAGAAATCGATTTAATTCAAAATGCGTGTAATATCACCGAAAAAGGGTTTCGTAGAATTTTAAACTTTGTAAAACCAAATGTTTGGGAGTTTGAAATTGAAGCTGAATTTATGCATGAGTTTCTAAAAAATCGCTCTAAGAAATTTGCATACACACCAATTGTTGCTAGTGGAAACAACGCCAATGTATTGCACTATATTGAAAATAATCAGCAATGTAAAGCAGGTGATTTAATCTTGCTAGATGTAGGTGCAGAATATGCTAATTATTCTTCTGATATGACACGAACAATTCCTGTTTCTGGACGTTTTACCGACAGACAAAAAGCAGTGTATAACGCTGTAAATCGTGTAAAAAACGAGGCTACAAAATTATTAGTTCCAGGTGCAATTTGGGCAGATTATCATATCGAAGTAGGTAAATTAATGACTTCAGAATTGTTAGGTTTAAGTTTGTTAGACAAAGCTGACGTACAAAATGAAGCTAAAGATTGGCCTGCATATAAAAAATACTTTATGCACGGAACCTCACATCACATGGGCTTAGACACACATGATTACGGGATTTTAACCGAACCCATGCAAGCAAATATGGTGTTTACCGTAGAGCCAGGTATTTATATTCCTAACGAAGGTTTTGGAATTCGTTTAGAGGATGATGTAGTGATTCAAAAAAACGGAGAACCTTTTAATTTAATGCGTAATATTCCTATTGAAGCTGATGAAATTGAAAGCTTAATGAACTCTTAAAAGTGGATTACGATTATATTATTATTGGAAGTGGTTTTGGAGGGTCTGTAAGCGCACTACGTTTATCAGAAAAAGGCTACAAAGTTTTAGTGATAGAAAAAGGAAAATGGTACCAATCTAAAGATTTTGCAAAAACAAATTGGCAGCTTAAAAAATGGTTGTGGATTCCTATTTTTCGATTTTTTGGAATTATGAAAATCTCATTTTTCAAACACCTTTTTGTACTTTCTGGCACTGGTGTTGGTGGCGGTTCTTTAGTCTATGCAAATACATTGCCCATTCCTAAAACTCCTTTTTTTAAAACAGGAAGTTGGCATACACTTGCTGACTGGGAAACCGAATTACAACCTTTTTACAAAACTGCGTTGAAAATGTTAGGAGCAAGTAAAAATCCGCATTTGTTTAATGGCGATTTTGAGTTGCAACAACTAGCAAAGGAAAATAACATTTTACATCAATTTAAACACACCAACGTAAGTGTTTACTTTGGCAAAAAAGGTGTCACAGCAAAAGATCCCTATTTTAACGGCGAAGGTCCCGAAAGAACAGGTTGCACCTTTTGTGGCGCTTGTATGACGGGATGTAGAGAAAATTCTAAAAATAGTTTAGATAAAAATTATTTGTATTTAGCACAAAAAAGAGGAGCAAAAATACTTGCAGAAAATGAGGTGATTGATGTTGTTCCTATCGATAAAAAAAATGGAGAAACAGGCTATATTATTAGTGCTAAATCAAGCACAAAAATCTTTAAAAAGAAAACGCATTTTACCACAAAAGGAGTCATTTTTTCTGGAGGTGTTCTAGGAACAATTAAACTATTATTAAAGATTAAAAAACAATCGTTACCTCATTTATCAAACAAAATTGGTGCAGATATCAGAACAAATAACGAGACATTGATAAGTGTTTCTAAATTAAATACCACCAAAGATGTTTCTAAAGGCATTGCTATTGGTGCGGTATTGCACATAGATAAAAACAGTCATTTAGAAATAGTTAGGTACGGAAAAGGCTCTGGTTTTTGGAAACTCTTTCACCTTCCTTTTGCTACAGGAAACAATATTTTTATTCGTGTTTTTAAAGTAATTACTACATTTTTTAAATCGCCCATAGATTATCTAAAAATATACTTTACAAATAGTTGGTCTAAAAACAATGTGGTTTTATTATTTATGCAAACTATTGATAGTACATTAACTTTTAAAAGAAGCATTTTTGGCACACTAAAATCTACCGTTTCATCTGGCAAAAAACCGAGTCCATTTATTCCAGAATCTATTGAGGTTTCAAAAAAATACAGTAAAATTATCAACGGAAAAAAAATGTCTTTTATTTTAGAAACACTCTTAGGAATTCCTTCTACAGCTCATATTTTAGGAGGTGCTGTTATGGGAGAAAATGACAAAAAAGGGGTTATTGATAAAAATAACAATGTATTTGGATATGAAAATATGTTTATTATTGATGGAGCTATGATTTCGGCAAATATTGGTGTAAACCCATCTTTAACAATTACCGCAATTGCAGAAAGAGCAATGAGTAACATTCCTAAAAAACAACTTCTTAATAAACCGTCTTTATAAAACGAAGTGTTTCTGTATTGAAAATATTCGGCTGTTCTACATTTACAACGTGTCCGCATTTTTTTATCACCAATAATGAAGAGTTTAGGTGTTTTGAGGATACTTTTTTAATAGACGGCAAAAACAAATGGTCTTCTGCTCCCATTACATATAACGTTGGTATTTTAACATCTTTTGTTCTAAACAAGCGTAATAATGGGTTGATTTCTGCTGTTAATCGAAACCATCTGATAAACTCTTTTTGGCATAATTTTTTTGCTTCGTTTATAAACAATAAACGTGATTTTTTATGATTTTTTTTGGGCATAATAATAAATGCAAAAAGCTTGTACAGTAATAAATACGGAATTACAGATTTAAAAATATTACCGAACCGAATTAATACTTTCGATTTAAAATTAAACTTAATTATTGCACCGCCTAAAATCATACTTTTTACAAAACTTGCATTTTTTTCTGCTAAATTTCTAATTAAAATGGTTCCTAAAGAGATCCCTACAAAATGAGATTTTTTAATACTAAGGTGGTTTAAAACGGCTATAATGTCATCTGTAATTACATCAAAGGTGTATTTAGAATTAAAAGATTCTAGTAGCATCGTTGTACTTTTTCCGTGTCCTCTTAAATCGAGAACCAGCACATTATACTGTTCTTTAAACGCTCTAATCTGCTTATACCAAATAGAACTACTACCACCAGCTCCATGTACAAATGTTACCCAGTTTTTAGATGTTGCATGTTGATATGTGTAGTGGTTTAACAATGTCTTTAAAGTTTAGATTGCTAAAATAGTAAATTATTCTACTATTTTTTATTCAACAAAAACATAATTATGCACTTTTTGAAGTGTTTTTATCTTATCATCAGTATTAACCAATAATGATATATTATTATTACTGCCTCCATAAGAAATCATACGAATATTTACATCTTGTAATACCTGAAATAGTTGATGTGTATCTTGATGATAAATAATGGAATTTCCTACCAAACAGACAATGCTTTGATTTCTATCAACCTGTACTCTAGCAAATTTTTCTAATTCACTAACAATTGATCTTAAAAACGTATCATCATCAATAGTCAAAGAAATTGCTATTTCAGAAGTTGTAATCATATCAATAGAGGTTTCATGCTTTTCGAAAATTTCAAAAACTTTTTTTAAAAAACCATAAGCCAATAACATTCTTGCAGATTTAATTTTAATTGCTGTAATATTATCTTTGGCAGCAATTGCTTTTATTCCTTCTCCATGAACCTCATTTGAAATTAAGGTTCCTTTTGCATTTGGTTGCATCGTGTTTTTTAATCTAACAGGGATACCTAATTCACGAATTGGCATAACTGTTTGAGGATGTAAAATTTTGGCTCCAAAATAAGCTAATTCTGCTGCTTCGTCAAATGATAAATTAGAAATAGCGTGTGTATTTTCAACAAATCTTGGGTCGTTATTATGAAACCCATCAATATCTGTCCAGATTTGAATTTCATCTACTTCTATAACTGAACCGATAATTGTGGCGGTATAGTCACTTCCTCCTCGTTGTAAATTAGAAAGATTACCATCTGCATCAAGGCAGATAAAACCCTGTGTAATATAAATATTCGCAGGTAAAAATTCATCAATCATTCGATTTAAATTTTTCTTAATATAAAAATTATCTGGATCTTTATTCCTGTCTATCCGCATAAAATCAAGTGCAGAAAACAAACATGTTTTGATACCTTCTTGTATTAAAAACCTACTAAAAATAAAGGTAGACAATAATTCTCCTTTCGAAACTATTTTATTACTTAATAGTACACTGTATTTTTCATCTATATATGATCTAAGTTCATTAAAAATTAAATCTAAATAATTTCCTACTTCTTGAGATAATTCAGAGCTATTTAATAATTCTAAAACAACTTTATTATAATCATCAACTAATTTTTCTATAATTTGTAATGCACCTGTTTTATTTCCTCTCTCAATATTATTAGATATTGAAACCAATGCATTGGTAGTTCCAGACATTGCTGATAAAACAATAATTTTTTTACCTCCGTTATTAATAATATTTTTAACATTAATCATGTTTTGAACTGTCCCTACAGATGTACCTCCAAATTTTAATATTTTCATTTTTGATATTTATACGGCAAATATATATTGAAAGAAAACTAAATCCATATAAATAAAAATAATACACTATTTTTACACAAATTGTTATATAGTTAACATATGAAAACTATTGCATCTTGTGTTGAAGAAATATTAATTGCGCAACCTTTTCTAGAAGAGGCGCTTTCTAGAAGTATCATTAATTACTCGGCATTGGCAGAAGAATTGAAAAAACCAATAGGCTTGATGCTTAAAAAATCTGTAAAATCAGGAGCAATAATGATGGCTTTAAGAAGGTATGGTTCTCCAAAAAACGTAAATAATTCAATACGTTTAAAACTAGTTTTAAAAAGTTTAGGAGATATTACTGTAAGATCAAACCTTAGTAGTTTTACCTTTAAAAATTCTAAAACAATGATTGAAAGCCATTCTAATCTTTTAAAAAAAATTAGTATACAAAAAACAATTTTTTATGCTTTTACTCGTGGTATTCATGAAAGTAATATTATGATTTCAAGTTCTGAAAAAAAAGAAGTTTCAAAATATTTTATCAGTGAAAATCAAATTGGTTTGCAAGAAAACTTAACAGCAATCAGTATCAATCTACCTAAAAACAATTCTAAAGTTACAGGTTTGTATTATCAAATTTTTAAACGTTTAGCTTGGGAAGGAATTGCATTATACGAGGTTATTTCTACAACAAATGAATTTACAATCTTAGTTGAAGATGTTTTTGTAGATAAAGCATTTTCTGTTATTAAGCGATTAAAAAATTAAAGATTCCTTATTTAATATGCAAAATTTTATCAACTACAAAAATATCAAAATACACTTTTCATCCACAGGAAAAGGAGCTGTAGTTGTTTTATTACATGGTTTTTTAGAAGACAGTTCTATGTGGAAAAATATTGTTCCAGAATTAGTAAAAAAAAACCGAATAATTACTATTGATTTATTAGGGCACGGAAAAACGGCTTGTTTAGGCTATGTGCATTCTATGGAAGAGCAAGCAGAAATTGTACATGCTGTTTTAAGAAGTTTACGATTAAGAAAATATCAACTTATTGGGCATTCTATGGGTGGCTACGTTGCTTTGGCATATGCAAAATTATACCCAAAAACTATGAAAGGTTTGTGTTTAATGAATGCTACATTTTTTGCTGATGATGAAGAGCGGAAACATTTGCGTTTACGAGCCAACAAAATGGCGCAAAACAACTTTAACAATATTGTACGATTATCGTTTACCAACTTATTTAGCGAATCGAGCAGAACGGCTTTTAAACCTGAATTAAAAAATGCCCTAAAAACTGCTCTAAAAACACCTCTTCAAGGATATATTGCATCGCAAGAAGGAATGAGAATAAGAGAAAATTTTGAAATGTTTTTTAAAAAAGCAACCTTTAAAAAAGAAATTGTTATTGGCAAAAAAGACTCGGTTGTAAACACTAAAAAGTTATTGAGTTTTGCTGAGGAAAATCAAATAAAAACATACCTCTTATCCGAAGGGCATATGAGCCATATCGAAAATAAAAAGGAGTTAATTATGGCTTTAAAAGAATTTGTGGCTTTAAATTAATGCTTTTTTAGATTCCTGCCTTCGCAGGAATGACAGAGAAATTTATACAAAAAAATGATAAACTACTCTTTCAAAGCATTCCAACCCTGTGCTTTTAACTCTATTTCTTGATTAGCACGAGTTACCAAATTCATCCCATCATTTTTATCTGTAATATGTCCGATTATTGATAAATTCGGATTTGATTTTATCTTCTCAAAATCAGAAATAGGAACGGTAAACAACAACTCATAATCTTCGCCACCACTTAATGCCACCATCGTACTATCCATCTCAAACTCCTCGCAAGTAGAAATTACTTGTGGATCTAACGGAATTTTATCTTCGTAAATTTTACAACCCACTTTACTTTGCGAGCAAATATGCATAATTTCTGATGACAATCCGTCTGAAATATCAATCATAGAAGTAGGTTTTACTTCTAATTCTTTTAAAATACCTGCAATGTCTTTTCTTGCTTCAGGTTTTAATTGACGCTCAATTAAATAAGTATAATTATCTAAATCTGGTTGATTTTTAGGATCTACCTGAAACACTTGTTTCTCTCTTTCTAAGACTTGTAAACCTAAATACGCCGCACCTAAATCGCCCGAAACTACAATTAAGTCTGTTGGTTTTGCGCCATTTCTATATACAATATCTTGCTTTTCTGCAGTACCAATTGCAGTAACAGAAATTAACATTCCTTTGGTTGACGAGGTTGTATCTCCTCCAATTAAATCGACTTTATACGTTTTACAAGCAAGTTGAATTCCTGCATATAATTCTTCTAATGCCTCTAAAGTAAACCGATTAGAAACTGCGATAGAAACCGTAATTTGTTCTGCGACTCCATTCATTGCATACACGTCTGATAAGTTAACCATCACCGCTTTGTAACCTAAATGTTTTAAAGGCATATAACTCAAGTCAAAATGCACACCTTCAATCAACAAATCCGTGGTAATTAACCTTTGTTTTTTAGTTGATTTTAGTACTGCTGCATCATCACCAACTCCTTTTACAGTTGATGCGTTTTGCGGTGTAAAATATTGCGTTAAATGGGTAATTAATCCAAACTCTCCTAGTTCAGACAATGACGTTTTGCTCTGGTTTTTATCTTCAATCATTTTGCAAAGATAAACACATCTTCAAGAAAACTTATCAAAGCATTTGTTTTCTTGATTAAAAACAGCTTAAAGGTCTCATAATTTGTATGTATATTTGTCCTTTATTTAGATTTAATCTTTTTTAATATTATGATAAAAGTTTCCGACATCGCAAAAAAGAAAGTCATAGAGTTAATGTTAGATGATGGTTTTAATGCCACTACAGATTATGTTCGTGTAGGTGTTAAAAGTGGCGGATGCTCTGGCTTATCTTATGATTTGACTTTTGATAAAACCCAAAAAGAAGAAGATAAAGTTTTTGAAAGTAACAATGTAAAAATTGTTGTTGATAAAAAAAGTTTCTTGTATTTGGTAGGTACTACTTTAGATTATTCTGGTGGTTTAAACGGAACAGGGTTTGTATTTAACAACCCAAATGCAAATAGAACTTGTGGATGTGGAGAATCGTTTTCACTATAGTTTAAAAGTTTTTAAAGTAGATAAGTAATGGCAAAGTATACCGAAGACGATTTAGAAAAAGAATTAGAAAACCAAGAATATGAATATGGTTTTTATACTGATATTGAATCAGAAACATTTCCAAAAGGATTGAACGAAAACATTGTTCGTGCTATTTCTAAAAAGAAAAACGAACCTCAATGGATGACAGATTGGAGGTTAGAAGCCTTTCGTATTTGGCAAAAAATGGAAGAACCTGATTGGGCAAATGTAAACTACAAAAAACCCGATTTTCAAGATATCGCTTATTATTCTGCACCTAAAAAAGCAGACCCAAATAAAACTTTAAATGATGTTGATGCTGAATTACTAGCAATGTATAAAAAACTAGGGATTTCAATCGATGAACAAAAAAAAATGAACAATATTGCAATGGATATTGTGGTAGATTCCGTGTCCGTAGCAACCACTTTTAAAGACACTTTGGCTAAAAAAGGCATTATTTTTATGCCTATATCCGAAGCAATTCAAGAACATCCTGAGTTGGTTAAAAAATATATCGGAAGTATTGTTCCGCAAACAGATAATTTTTATGCCGCATTAAATTCGGCTGTTTTTACGGATGGATCCTTCTGTTATATTCCGAAAGGCATTCGTTGCCCAATGGAATTATCAACCTATTTTAGAATAAATGAAGGAGGTACAGGACAGTTTGAACGTACTCTTTTAATTGCTGATAAAGGCTCTTATGTAAGTTATCTAGAAGGGTGTACGGCACCTGCAAGAGATGAAAATCAATTGCACGCAGCGGTAGTAGAAATTATAGTAATGGATGATGCTGAAGTAAAATACTCTACCGTACAAAACTGGTTTCCAGGAGATAAAAACGGAATAGGTGGGGTGTTTAATTTTGTAACCAAAAGAGCTTTGTGCGAAACCAATGCAAAAATTTCTTGGACACAAGTAGAAACAGGAAGTGCTGTAACATGGAAATATCCTAGTTGCATATTAAAAGGAAATAATTCTGTTGGAGAATTTTATTCTATTGCGGTAACCAACAACTATCAACAAGCAGATACAGGTACAAAAATGATTCATTTGGGTAAAAACACCAAATCAACTATTATATCAAAAGGAATATCCGCAGGAAAATCTCAGAATAGTTATCGAGGTTTGGTGCAAATTAATAAAAGAGCTACAAATGCACGTAATTTTTCGCAATGCGACTCATTACTCATGGGAGACGAATGTGGCGCACATACATTTCCTTATATCGAAGCAAAAAATGCATCAGCACAAATAGAACACGAAGCAACCACTAGTAAAATTGGTGAAGATCAACTGTTTTATTGTAATCAACGAGGAATTGATACTGAAAAAGCCATCTCACTTATTGTAAACGGATTTAGTAAAGATGTTCTGAATAAGTTACCGATGGAATTTGCTGTAGAAGCACAAAAATTATTAGAAATATCACTAGAAGGAAGTGTTGGATAAATTAGTGAAAAAATGAAAAAAATAATTATTCTTCTTTTAGCTATTACAGTATTTACAAACTGTAAAAAAGAAACAAAAAAAGAAGTTGTTAACCCTAATGATGGCTTAACACTACTAAAAGGAGCCTTTGTCTACTATGCTGATGCTGCTGTTTTAAAAACAAATAGTGAGATCTATAATGTAATTTTGAATGAAAAAGTAGATCAAATTAATAAACAAGCAATTCCTTTTAAAAAAGAAGATACCGATTTTGTTTTGGTTGAAGTTAGAGGAATTATCAGCCCAAAACCTAAAGGAGAAGAAGGATGGGATAATAATTTCGAAATTAAAAAAATAATACGTGTTGCTGCTTTAAAAACCAAAGAGAAAAGCACCGTAACTTTAGATAAAAAATAATATGTTAAAAATTAACAACTTATACGCAAGTATAGACGATAAACCAATCTTAAAAGGATTGAATTTAGAGGTTAAGGCAGGAGAAATTCATGCAATAATGGGTCCTAACGGAGCAGGAAAAAGTACCATGGCAAATATCATTGCAGGAAAAGAAGAGTACGAAGTTACACAAGGAACTCTTCTTTTAAATAATGAAGATATTAGCGAGTTAGCACCCGAAGAAAGAGCACATAAGGGAGTATTTTTATCGTTTCAATATCCTGTAGAAATCCCTGGAGTTACTGTAACAAACTTTATAAAAACCGCTATAAACGAAACCCGAAAAGCAAGAGGATTAGAAGACATGCCTGCAAAAGATATGTTAAAAATGATTCGTGAAAAATCTGAATTGCTAGAAATTGATCGTAAATTTTTATCTCGTTCTTTAAATCAAGGATTTTCTGGTGGAGAAAAAAAACGAAACGAAATCTTTCAAATGGCAATGTTAGAACCAAAATTAGCCATTTTAGATGAGACCGATTCTGGGTTAGATATCGATGCACTTCGTATTGTTGCCAATGGTGTAAATAAATTAAAATCTACAGAGAATGCAGTAATTGTAATTACACACTACCAACGCCTGTTAGAATATATTAAACCCGATTTTGTACATGTTTTGTACGATGGTAAAATTGTAAAATCTGGCGGAGCTTCGTTGGCTTTAGAGCTCGAAGAAAAAGGATATGATTGGATTAAAAAAGAAATAAATAGTTAAAAACTTACACCATAAAGTACTGGTTAGTTTGCTATTTCTGCAAAAACAGGAATTTCAATAAAAAGAAATCAGAATTATTTTGTAAAAAATTCCTGCCTTCGTAGGAATGACAACAATAACGAAACAATAACGAAACAATAATGGATTTAAAAGAAAAACTCATAGCGTCTCACATTGCATTTGAAAGCAAAACATCTTTAGTTTCTGATGACATACATGATATCCGTACAAAAGCATTACAAAATTTTGAAGAATTAGGTTTTCCTACTAAGAAATTAGAAGCGTGGAAATACACATCATTAAATTCCGTTTTAAAACAAGATTATAGCCTTTTTTCTAACAAAGAAGTTACCGTTAATTTAGCTGATGTAAAAAAATATTTTATCCATGATATAGATACTTATAAAATTGTTTTTATTGATGGTAAATACAGTTCATTCCTTTCTGAAACTACACATAACGGAATGGATATCTGCTTATTATCATCCGCTTTAGCAAAACCAAAATACAGTGCTGTTATAGAAAATTATTTTAATAAAATAGCCAAACAAGACAATTTAACCTCTTTAAATACTGCATTTTCTAAAGAAGGCGCCTATATTTATATTCCAAAAAATGTAGAGGTAGAAAAGCCGATACAAATTATCAATTTTACAACAGGAGCAGAAAATGCTACCATGTTACAACCTCGTAATTTAATTGTAGTAGCCCAAAATGCCCATGTACAAATTATTGAACGTCACCAAAGTTTAACCAAAAATGCGGTGCTAACCAATTCGGTTACAGAAATTTTTGCAGATAGACACGCCACGGTAGATTATTATAAGGTACAGAATGATCATAAAAAGGCTTCGTTGGTAGACAATACCTTTGTAGAACAACATTCAGAAAGCATCTGCTCTGTACATACTTTTTCTTTTGGAGGAAACATTACTAGAAATAATTTAAACTTCTTTCAAAAAGGAGAACATATCGATTCTATTTTAAAAGGAATTACACTTATTGAAGGTAAACAACATGTAGATCATCATACTTTAGTGCATCATATTGAGCCAAATTGCGAAAGTCATCAAGACTATAAGGGAATTTATAACGAGCGTTCTACAGGTGTTTTTAACGGAAAAATTATTGTAGAAAAAGAAGCTCAAAAAACCAATGCCTACCAACAAAACAATAATATTTTAATAAACGATAATGCAACGATCAATGCAAAACCTCAACTAGAAATTTTTGCTGATGATGTAAAATGTTCTCACGGATGTACTATTGGGCAATTAGATGAAGATGCATTGTTTTACATGCAGCAACGCGGAATTCCGAAAAAAGAAGCCAAAGCTTTATTGATGTATGCGTTTGCAAACACCGTATTAGAAAGTGTAAAAATACCTGAGTTAAAAAAGAGAATCAACAAGATTATCGCTCGTAAATTAGGGGTACATTTAGGGTTTGATTTGTAGGATTTTTTATTGAATTGTTTTAACAACTTCACTTAAAAAACCATTAAAATCCATTGTTGTTAACCCCATTCTAACCACAACCAAATCTTTATCAGGAAAAATAAAAATACGTTGTCCTTGGTAGCCATTTGCAGAGTACATATTTCTAGGTAAATCTGGGTAATATCCTCCGCTATTTAACCAAAAATGCGCTCCATACTCTCCATTAGAAGTTGCTGTTGGTGTCGTAACATATTTTACCCAAGATTTATCAAACAACCTCTTTCCGTTCCAATTTCCATTATTAAGATATAATAAACCAAATTTTGCCCAATCTCTAGATGTTGCCCAACCATAAGAAGAGCCTACATAATTACCTGACAAATCGGTTTCAATTAGCATAGAATTCATACCAATTTTATCAATAAAATTAGTGTACCAAAAATCTAAATATGCTTGGTGTGTTTTAAAATGATTTCGCAAAACACCCGATAACAAATTACTTGTTCCAGAAGAATAATACCACGTTTCATTCGGTTTTCCAACAAAAGGTTTGGCAATTTGTGATTTTGTCATATCACGTTCTAAAAAAAGCATTTTACTTACATCAGAAATGGTACTATAATCTTCATTCCACTCTAAACCACTGTTCATTTGCAATAAATTATGGATAGTGATATTTTTTCTATCATCAGTTTGCCATTCTAAAATCGGTGCTTTGTCTTGCACATTTATTTTTTGTTGATACTGTAAAATACCAAAAACAGTTGCCATGATACTTTTGGTCATCGACCATCCTAAAATTTTAGAATTTTTATCAAAACCATCTGCATATTTTTCTGCAATAATCTGATTTTTATACACCACCAAAACTGCTCTCGTTTTATTCGTTGTTTTAAAAGCAGTATCAATAACTGTAGTTAATTTTTGATAATCAATATTTTTAAAAAATTTCTTTTTCTGAGCTGCATTTCCAAACGGAAAAGATGTGTTTTTATCTGATTTAGAGCGTTTTGGAGTCAACGGTTTTAAGTCGATGTCCGCATCATCTAACACTAAAACACTCCCTAAACCCTCTCTGTAAACTGCTTTTCTAGTCAACAACCCGAAAGCAGAAGAGGTTGCAGATTTTTCTTCTTTATTTATTTTATCTGATGCTTGGTTTATCGGAGAAAAACTATTATCGTTTGCATCCGTAAAAGCTAAACTTCTGTGTGCTAAAAAAACGGAGGAACTGGTGTTTTTCGCAGAATATCCTGCTAAAATATTTAACTTCGGATAATGATAAACAGCAGTAGTTATTACTATTGCAATTAATAACAATACAATTCTTTTTACTAATTTCATTTGACTTTTTATTTTTCTTCTGTAAATGTAAGAATTTATTTGAAACTATTACCTTTGCTTTTTTAAACCAAAGAAATATGTTTCCTGTTGATAAAATTCGTGCCGATTTTCCTATCCTTCAAAGAAAAGTAAACGGAAAACCATTGGTCTATTTCGATAATGCTGCCACATCGCAAACACCACAAGTGGTTATCGATGCCATTGTAGATTATTACAGTAATTACAATGCAAACATTCACCGAGGTGTACATTCTTTGAGTCAAGAAGCCACGGATGCGTATGAAGAAGCTCGTATTAAAATTCAACAACATTTTAATGCTAAAAATGCCTATGAAATCATTTTTACATCTGGCACAACACATAGTATTAATATGGTAGCATCAGGATTTTCGTCACTTTTAAAAAAAGGCGATGAAATTATTGTTTCTGCACTAGAACATCATTCTAATATTGTTCCTTGGCAAATGTTATGCGAAAAAACAGGGGCAATTTTAAAGGTAATTCCGATGCAAGAAAATGGCTCTTTACAAATGGACGCCTATGATAAATTATTGAATAAAAACACAAAATTAGTATTTTGTAATCATGTTTCAAATGCCTTAGGAACCATCAATCCTATAAAAGAAATTATTAACAAAGCACATTCTTTTGGTGCTGCTGTTTTAGTTGATGGAGCTCAGGCTACACCACATATAAAAGCAGATCTACAAGCATTAGATGTAGATTTTTATGTAGCTTCAGGGCATAAAATGTGTGGACCAACTGGTGTAGGGATTCTCTACGGAAAAGAAAAATGGCTAGAAAAACTACCCCCTTATCAAGGTGGTGGGGAAATGATTGAAACCGTAACTTTCATAAAAACTACCTATGCAGGTTTGCCTCATAAATTTGAAGCTGGAACACCCAATATTTGTGGCGGAATTGCTTTTGGCGTTGCAATAGATTATATGAACAATATTGGTTTTGATAAAATTTCATCTTATGAAGATGACCTTTTACAATACGCAACA
>Ga0256845_1001216_pt1 | contig 21235 bp, 23 predicted proteins | sample RiftiametaG_FD_189101 | JGI IMG/M metagenome (GOLD analysis project Ga0256845, IMG submission 189101) | Tube worm associated microbial communities from hydrothermal vent at the East Pacific Rise, Pacific Ocean - Riftia | ecosystem: Host-associated > Annelida > Integument > Unclassified ...
CACATAGAAATAATGAGCGAAAAGTTGGGAAATACAGAGTAAGAATAAAACCCTTGATAACTAAAAATCAAAAAGATACAATCTGAAAAAACCTTAACTTAATGACATTGCCCGCGCAGGCGGGTATCCAGGTTAAGAAGTAGTTTTGCTGTTCTGGATCCCGGATATCCGCTACGCTACTTCCGGGAAGGCGTAGGAGGCAGATACTTCACTTCATTTATTTAAACCGCTGAAGTGATTAATAAAAGCTTTTGCTCGTTCCGCAAAACGTGTTCAGCATGGCAAAGGAGGAGTTCGTGAAAACTTCTCTTTTTTGTTGCTATTACATCATAGCTAAAATTCTATATCTTTGGCTGATGAAAAAAACATTTATCATAGTTACGGCTATTTTGATTGCTACTTCCTGTGATGATTTAGAGCAGTCGAATGGGTTGATCAGTAGAATTGAAGATAAATTGGATGAGGCAATAACAGAATTCGAACCAACAAATAGTTCTTTTTTATTCACGGTTTTCCATAATGATACAGCAATAGTCCAAATTGTACATAGAAGTGTAATTGAACAAACAAGACATGATAATGATGAATTTGGATTAGCCATTAACTTACCATTTGACCCTTCATTTGAATCAGAACTTTATCACCATGATAAATTTAAGAAATTGAATCTATCAAAATCATTTACATATTACGAATGGGATGGAATTCCAATTTATGCGCTGGATTTAGGTTTAGACACTAAAAAAAGTGCAAGAATAATAACACAGCTCTTATCTGAAGTATATGGTTACGATTTAAGGAGCAATTTCGAAATGGAATTATTGGATCAGAGTAAATAAACGAGAAGTGTCATTACCTTATTAATCCAACTATAATTTCTATTGTGATAATGATTGTTGGTTACTCCCCTTTTTTCAAAACCTTCAATAACCTATTGTTATATTTCTTATAATAATAGTAGGGAGTATTCTTTGCTCCAAATCCTTTGTAAAAACGAGCTACTCCTTCAATCTCAGAACCTTCAAAATCGAGTGAATAATTGGTATTAGCGTGTTGCTTTATAATTTCATTTACCAACAAAAACATAGCTTTTAACTCTTTTCCTTGTTGGTTAGAAGAACCTGTTCTGTATATTAATCTGTTTTTAGCTTTTAAAATAAATGAAGCGGCTACAATGTTGTCTTCTTGTTTTACTAAAGCAATAAATCCTTTCTGATTACGAATAGCAGATTCAATTAATTTTTGTAGTGTATTGTGATGAAGTTCTGAAATAGGATTTTTAATATTCTGTTTAAAGAATTCAATAAAGGCCGTTACATCTTTACTTTCTAATTTGAACGCTAAAGCTGCTTTATTGGCTTTATTGATGTTCCTTTTGGTATTGGATGAAAATAAGGTTTGAAGTGTCTCAAATGAAGTATTTAAATTAACTATTAAGTTTGTTTTAGAAGCTAATTTTTGGTTTTCTGTAAAGTTAGTTTCATTGATGTTTAAACTCACCATTGCCATTTTTTTAGGAATAGCTTGTAGAAAAGAGTCAATGATATCCGTAGTAATTTCTGATTGAGAAAAAACACCCAATTGCTGTGTCCAAATTGGTTGCTGAATGTATGTTAACCCCATTTTCGATTTTAACGGTAAGGGCATTACAGCTTCATAATCATTTAAAACTAAAGCATTCCAGTTTTCAGGACAAACAATATCTAAATACCAACTTTCAGCATAAACAAAATGATTATAAGAATTCAACAGACATTCGTCCCATTTTTGTTTGTCAATCTGCTTGTATGTAAGGTATTTAATATTCATTATGTATTAACAAAAAACAGCATCACCATCACCATCCTGCATCATGTTTCTGTTAACATTTAATGTGGATGGGTAAGCTATGTTTTTACTTAATGGTTTTGTAAATGTAAATGGATTTTTACTGGTATTCAATTCTTGCACTAATTGTTGATTGAAACAAGTAAAACTTTTAACCAACTTATTTATTGCAATTTGATAAATAGCATCTATAACACTACTTGTATCATCTGAATTAAAATAGGCGTAAGGCAGTTTCATTTCATTATTTCTAATTGTAAAAAACAAAACGGCAATTAGTTTTTCGTCTTTATATACTTTATATAAGTTATTTGAAAATGATTTACTAACTGATGAAAAGAAATATCGTTTAGCTATTTGTTTGTCTTCTATAGTTGGACGAGTATTAATCCAAGGATACTTTATTATCCAATTCAACTCACTTTTATTTATTGGGATTAATTGAGAATCTGAAAATTGGTGAATGAATTTTTCAGTTTCTTCATCAATAGAAGTTATTGGTTTACATTCAATATTAGTGTCTTTTTTAAACTTGCTTAGCTTTAAGCTAATAAAACAGTTGAGAAACCAATCGGAAAAGGATAAGAGTGGTTTAATAGTTTTAAAAAAGTTATTTTTTCTTGACAATATTTGAGCAAAGTTAAAAAGCAGAAATCCTTTAAACCCCGTAACAACTTCTGTTTTAAATTTAAACTTAGCTACTATGTTTTTAGTGGTTTCTGTTAGTTCAAAAAACACCATTTTTTTATTGCTGATTTGCAACATTTTGTAAAACAGTAGCATTGCTGCTAGTTTTCCTTTTTTAGTATCAACCCACCAACAGCTGTTCCAAAAATAAGGGGCAGAATTATTGGTTATTTTTCCGGGTAAAATACCAATGTACCCAATAATGTTTTCTGAATTATCTAACGCTAAAATTAGCGCAACATCAGTTGCCTTGCTGTTCGGGTTGTTGCTTTGAGAAATTGCTCTTTGTGGCGAAATAGGAATTATAGGACTGTTTTTATAGAAATCGGAAGCTATAAAACCAAGTAATTCACCTATTTTAATTTCTCTAAAAGTCATTTATCCAATTTTGGATTTAATGGCAGTTACAATGTCTCCAACGGTTGCAAAGTTGATCATTTCATCCAATTCAAAAGAAATACTAAACTTATTCTCTATTGCTGCAATCAACATTACATGGTTTAATGAGTCCCAATTATCAATGTTCTGAGCAGATGTTTCCATGTCAATCTCAAGTGATGAATTTTCAAAAACTGCCTTAAAAATAATGTTGACTTGCTTTAAAATCTCTTCCATTTGTACTTATTTAAAATCTTTTCCTAACATCCACAAGATGTTAAACTCACAATATTTATTAAAACCCATCTTCTCATAGATGGATACTCCTTTTTGGGAAGCTTGTAATACAATATTAGTAATTCCTTTTTGATGGGCAGCATTAATACAGTGTTTGGTTACTGCAGTTCCAAAGCCTTTTTTTCTAGCTTCTTCTAGCGTAGCAATCATGTAAATACCACAAACGTTGTTAGAAAAATAAGCTAAGCCTGTAGCTACTGGAATATCATTTTCTAAAACTAAGTATAGCTCAAAGTTGTCTTGGAGGTATAAATTTTCAAAAATATTTTCGTGTATTTTATTACTGGTCATTAAAGCCACATTAAGAATACTCGTCCATGAATTTAAATCAGAAGTATTGCTAACTGTTTTAATTTTAGTGTTTTTTTTCGAAAGGTTATTTTCAAGTGGAGCATTAACGGTAATTCCCATTCCTGTCCAATACATAATAGGTCGCATTCCTGCTTTTCCAAGCTTTTGAGCTAGAATTTTATCAAGTGGATTGTCTTCAATTAACCAAAAAGGGGGCGCATTTTTAGATTTAATAGTAATAGTGTTTTGAGTAACAAATTCATCTACATTTTCTTCTAAAACGGAAGTATTGTAAATCATGTTGGGCCAAGAACCGTTACCGGTGTTCATCCAAGAAATGTTGGGATTTTTAAAAAAACCTGTTTTTAACGTTGAACCAATTTTATCGTAAAAAGCATAAATATTATCCTGAATCATTTGCTTCATGATAGCAGTTCTTTTAATTGGTTTCTATCAATTTTACCACTGGTAGTTAATGGAAAAGAGGTTAAGCTAGTAATTTGTTGAGGTAGTATGTAGTTGGGTACTTTTTGAGCTAAATCTTTTTTTAATTGTTCAGTAGAACCGTTATAGTTTTCTAAAAATAAGTAAAGTTGATTCGTGCCATTTTTACTCTTTTTTGCTAAAGCAATAACATGAGCTAAATTGGTTAATGTTCTTGCGTGATGTTCTAATTCTCCTAATTCAACACGATAACCTTGTATTTGAACTTGATTGTCAATTCTTTCGCAATAATAGAAATCATCCTCTTCATCAAAATAAACGATATCACCTGTTTTATAATATGTAGTGTTGTCTAGTTGGATAAAAGCTTCTCTGTTTTTGAGTTCATTTTTCCAATAACCGTTAGTTATTTGATCTCCACTAACACATAATTCTCCTTTTTTGTTTTCTGATAATAGCTTATTATTTTTATCAATAACAATGGCAGAAATTCCATTCATTGGTTTCCCAATAGAAACAATATTATTATAAGCTTTTGGAGTATTAGCAGTATAATAAAAGCAATTTATGGTCGCTTCGGTAGGTCCATAAACATTGTGTATTTCAGCGTTTTGAGCACATTTTCGCCATTCATCTACAAGGTTTATTTGTAGCGCTTCGCCTCCAAATAGCGTATATTTTAAGTGTGTTAAATTTATTTTAGAAAAATAAGGTTGTAAATAAGTAATGGTTGAAGGAGGCATTTTTACGAAAGTCAATTCCTGCTCTTTCATTAATTTGTAAGCGTATAAATACTTTACTTCTTTGCTAGGAATGGTATAAGCACAAGCACCTAAAAACAAAGGTAAGGTATAACAATGTACAGAAGCATCGAAGGATAAATCATAAATCTGTAAAAATTTATCTTGTTCGTTTATATCATATCCAATTGCTAAAAAAGAATGGATAAAAGCATCTAAATTTTTTAAGTTTATTGGGACTCCTTTTGGTGTTCCGGTGCTACCAGAAGTAAAGAGTATGTAAAGGATGTTATTGCTCTCCGTATTTTTATTTTCGATTGTTGAATTAGCAAATAAGGATTCAGTTGTTATCGTTTTTATGTTTTCGATATCAATAAGCTCAGCATCTTTTATTGTTGGAGTTAAAATGTAGTTAACTTCAGCCTGTTGTATGCTGTTTTTGTTTCGCTCTTTAGAGTTCGCAGGGCTAATAGGAATGAAAATAAGGTTATTGAACCATAACGCTATAATAGAAGCATACGTCTCTAAACTGTCAGTTGTAATAATTCCAACAGGCGTTTGAGTAGGAATGTTTTTTATCTCTTTAGTTATTCCTGCTATTTTTTTTGATAAGTCTGAATAGGTGTAAAATTTCTCGTTAATGTGCAACGCATTTCTATTACTAAAAGTAGTTAGGTTACTTAAAATGGTATCAAGAATAGAATGTTCCACTTGGGGAGTTAAAAAGTTAAATGTCTTTCCGTTTTTTCAGGATAAATATCTGCTGTAGTTACTAGAATACCTGTTTCTTCAACACCTCCAAATTCAGGATTAATAGCTGTTCCAAAAGTTTTCATTGTAGGAGAAAGCTTCATATAGGTATTAATGAGTGGTGGAATTCTTTCTTCGTATTCTTTTAAAAATCCATTTAATGTTTTTAAACCCTCATCAAAATTTTTCCCAGCCAGTAACTCTTTTATTTTAGTTAAGTCAACATCCATATCAATAGGATGAATAGGGGTTACTAATTTGTCTTTATCAGGGAAATAGGAGTTCATAAAATAAAGCAATGCATTTCTGGCATCCACATTATAAGAAGTATACATGGTTACTTTCCCAAAAAAGTATTTCATATTAGGATAATGAACCATAATTGCTCCTAAACCATCCCATAAATTGTCTAACGCAAATAATCCTTTTCTAGATTTTCCTGCTTGGTAATCTGGGTGAACCCAAGATCTTCCTAATTCAATCGTGTAGGGTAGGTAGTCTTTTACAAACTCATCCGAAAAGTTAAAATAATGTTTGGTCGATAATTCAATTTCTCCACCATTTAATACTTTTTCGCCATAAATAAATCGGTAACCGCTCGATATTATTTGGTTGTCTCTATCGTAAACAATCAGTTGATCGTAGCAATTTTCTGAAGTGTCAAAATCATCAATATCAATTTCTTTTCCTGTTCCTCCGCCAGCTTCAGAAAAAGTTAACTCTCTTAATCGTCCAATTTCTCTAACCGTATTTGGAGCATTGTGATAGTTTACAATATAAATTTCGTTGTTAGCTTTATTGGTGTTTCTAACGAAAGTGTTTTTATTGAGCTCTTTTTCAATTTCTTTAACGTTTTTAGGAGGGATAATTACACTCATATTCTTTTTCTTGTTTTGTACAGTTGCAATTTACTATAAAATGATGGTTTATGCTATTTGTTAGCACCCATTTCATGTACTTTATTTTCCATCCATTTACTCCATTCTCTATCCGATTTTGAACCATCAAAATGAGTCGCAGGAATTGGTTTTCCGAAAATAATATTTAGTGTTTTATCTCTTTGTTTAAATGATTCATCAGCCAAATAAAGCATCTCTATATTCGCTTTAATTCCTAAACTCATTCTTAAATTAGAAAGGCGGTAAAAAAAGTTAGATAAACTCCCTCCAACATAAACGGGAATAATTGTTTTTTCATGTTTTTTTGCTCTAGAAATAAATGTTTTTTTCCATTCTAAATCAGCAATCACACCTTTTTCTCTTCGACTAACCATTCCTGCTGGGAAAACAAAAACAGCTTTATCAGAAGCAAATAAATCATCTACTAATTGTAATGATTTCTTAGTGTTTCCACCATGTTTATTTACGCCTGCAAAAATGCCATCCAAGTTTTTAAGGTTTAAGAGGATATCATTAACAATAAATTTAACATCTTTTCGGTAAGGTTCAATAACAGTAATTAAAGCCATAGCATCCATTCCTCCCAATGGGTGGTTAGACGCAAAAATAAAACCGCCTTCTTTTGGTATGTTTTCTACTCCAGATACAGTTGTTTTAATGTTTAACCGTTTGATGAGTGCTGCGCAAAATTCATAATCATAAAGATCCTTAAAATCGTGTAATAACTCATTAATATCATCCTGATGAGCAATTCGTTTTAAGTAGTTGAGTATAAAATTAGGAAGTACTTTAAGTAGCTTAGGATTTTTATCCGTAATTACTTTTTCTATGTCAATAAATTTTTCTTGCATCAAAACAAAGGTAATTTATCTTGCTTTATTCTTGATTAGAATTTTAGAAAAAATATTTAATTCCAAATTACTCTAAAAAGAATTCCATGATGACTCCCATAAGATTGAAAGTCATCATCTATTTTAGACTTATTATAATGATAATTGTAAGTTAAATCAATCCAAATTCTATCTGTAAGATTGTATTTGAAACCTAATCCAGAACCACCACCAAAACCTACACCTCCAATTGGAGCGTTCGCTCGATCTGAGCCTCTATGATGGATTTCATATTCTTGGTTATTGATAACAATGTAGTTTCTTTCTAAGTTGATTTTATTAAAGTTTCCAAAAATTGACCAATAAAAATTCATTTGATTCTTATTGAATAAACTGAGTTGTAGTCCTAGATTTGAATTGAAACGTTTTTCATTCCCTATGATTGGAATTTGCTGATAAGTCGGATCAACAGATTTATTTTTTGGATCATCAATAGCTATTGTAAAGGATTGCTCGTAACTTAAGTTACTGGTGTTAATGTCTAAGAAAATGGCATGACCTCTCCCTAAATTAATACCTGTGTGTAATCCTAAGTTAAAAGCAGCCTTGTATGTGGGATTAAGTGGCAATTCTTCAACAGAGTAGGGGTATTGGAAATAGGCGTCAAAGAGTGGTTTGTATTGTGGAACATTTAATATGTAATTTATTCCATAATCAGTAACATCGTTTGTACCAGTGTAGATGATTGCGGTATTACTATTTGGAAAATACCCTCCCACATTTAGTCCAATAAAAAACAAAGAAGATGTTTTATCTTTTTTGTCAGCCCAGTCTTTTGTTTGTTCATTACTATTGCTGTCCGTCCAATCTTGAGCAGATAGGTTTAATTGAATAGTAATGAGTATTAACGTATAAATAAATTTATAGTTCATGGATTATTTTTTCTTAAAAGCAGATATTCTTTTATTTATGGTTAGCTAATTATTTTCCCATCTTTCATGGTTAATTTTCTGTCAGCCATATTCGCTAGCTCTTCATTGTGTGTAACAATAACAAAGGTTTGATTTAACTCATCACGTAAAGTAAAAAAGAGTTGGTGTAATTCTTTAGCAGAAGCAGAGTCTAAATTTCCTGAAGGTTCATCAGCTAAAATTACAGTTGGGTTATTAATTAATGCTCTACAAACTGCAACTCTTTGTTGTTCACCACCCGAAAGTTCAGAAGGCTTATGAGAAGCTCTATCTGCAACACCTAATTTAGTTAAGAGTGCCATTGCTTTTTTTTCGGCTTCAGCTTTTGGTGTTTTATGAATAAAAGCAGGAATACAAACATTTTCTAAGGCTGTAAATTCTGGTAGTAAATGATGAAATTGAAAAACGAAACCAATATTTTTATTTCTAAATAAAGAAAGTTCTTTGTCTTTTAAGATAGAAGTATTTACATCATTAATGGCAATAGAACCTTCGTTGGGTAAATCTAATGTTCCAATAATTTGGAGTAAAGTAGATTTTCCTGTACCAGAAGCTCCAACAATAGAAATGATTTCGCCTTTTTTTATTTGAAGGTCAACACCTTTTAGGACTTTTAAATCACCGTAAGATTTATGTATGTTTTTTGCTTTTATCATGGACTTAAGTTCGAAAGAATGTAAAGTTAAAAAGTTTTAAAGTTCATTGAGCCAAATTATTAATATTTTGTTGAAAAATAGACATTGATTTCCCAATTAAAACTGTTACTTTTGGTTGGAATTTTAGAAAACCATATAAAAAATGAATATACACGAATATCAAGGAAAATCGTTATTAAAAGGATTTGGTGTTGCAATTCAAGAAGGAATTGTTGCAGATACTCCTGAAGAAGCTGTTGAAGCGGCAAAACAACTAACTAAAGATACAGGTACTGAATGGTTTGTTTTAAAAGCGCAAATTCATGCTGGCGGTAGAGGTAAAGGAACTGTTATAGAAACAGGTTCTCATGGTGTTGTTTTAGCAAAAGGATTAGATAAGGTTGCTGATATCGCTAAAGGAATTTTAGGTGGTCATTTAGTTACTGCTCAAACAAGCGATACTGGAAAATTAGTAAGCAAAGTGTTAGTTGCACAAGATGTTTATTATCCTGGTGAAGTAGAAACTGAAGAGTTTTATATGTCAGTTTTATTAAACAGAGATTCAGGGAAAAACATTATTATGTATTCTCCAGAAGGAGGAATGGATATTGAAGCAGTTGCTGAAAATACACCACATTTAATATTTAAAGAAGAAATTGATCCAACGGTTGGTTTACAAGGTTTTCAAGCAAGAAAAATTGCTTTTAACTTAGGTTTGTCAGGTATGGCATTTAAGCAAATGACAAAATTTGTTTTTGCATTATATGCTGCTTATGAAGGAACAGATGCTTCAATGTTTGAAATTAACCCTGTATTAAAAACTTCAGATAACAACATTATTGCTGTAGATTCTAAAGTAAACATTGATGATAGTGCTTTATACAGACATAAGGATATTGCAGCAATGCACGATCCATCAGAAGATAACCCAATTGAATTAGAAGCTGCTGAAGCAGGTTTAAATTATGTTGATTTAGATGGTAATGTTGGTTGTATGGTTAACGGAGCTGGTTTAGCAATGGCAACTATGGATATCATTAAATTATCTGGTGGTGAGCCAGCTAACTTTTTAGATGTTGGTGGTACTGCTGATGCAGAAAGAGTTGAAATTGCTTTTAGAATGATCTTAAGAGATCCAAATGTTAAGGCGATTTTGATTAATATTTTTGGTGGAATTGTAAGATGTGATAGAGTAGCACAAGGAGTTGTGGATGCTTATAAAAACATTGGTGATATTCCAGTGCCAATTATTGTTCGTTTACAGGGAACAAATGCTGTTGAAGCGAAGAAATTAATTGATGATTCTGGTTTAGATGTGAAATCTGCAGTATTGTTAAAAGAAGCTGCAGATTTAGTAAAAGAAGTTTTAGCTTAAATTAAAATTTATAGATTGTCACCCTGAGCACGTTTTGCGAAAAGAGCAAAAGCCACGAAGGGCACAATCTAATAATACAAAAAAATCCTCTTGATTAATTTCAAGAGGATTTTTTTATTGATAGTTATTCGAAGAATTTTAGTTTGTCATCCTGAGTTTATCAAAGGATAGGTAAACGATATGTGATTTTGAAAAGATAAGTCATCTGAATTCACTACCAATTCTGATTTGGGGTTAGCAAAGAGAATTTTAAGTTTTTTGAGAAGCTTCGTTTTAACGTTTAGCTATACTTTCGTGCCGACCTCTCGAATATAAGCTTTTCGGCATGAAGTATAGGACGTGTTAGCGGTATTGATCTAGTTCGATATTGTCAATTAGATTTCTTCCTACGGTATAAGCATAGACACTAGCTGGTACAAATCGATAGTCAGTATTTTTAATTTTGATTTTATCAGTTATATCGATTGTTGTAACTACGGCTTCGTCAAGCTTATGTTTGCTACAAAATAGATTTAAATTTTTCAATTCTCCTGGTCTTTCTGCAAACCGATTAGACCATTTTATCTCAATGCACCACTTAGGTTTTTGTTGATTGTTTAAGGCTACAATATCAACCTCTCCAGAATTCCATCGAGCATAATACAAAGGATCATTAGAGCTATGTTGCCACTGAGAAAAAATCGCTGTCTCAACCATGTTTCCAATAAAACTGTCAGTACCATTTAATGGAGAAAAAAGAGCACTTCTTAAAGATGGGTTCGTTAAATAAATTTTGAAAAAGTTAGCTCTTTTAAATTTTTTCGCGTTTTGATCAACACGATGAATGACCTTGATTAAAAAGGCAGCTTCAAGGTAAGTTACGTATCTTTTAATAGTATTTTTTGATACTCCTGAATTTTGTGAAATACCATCCAGTGACATTTCGTTTCCAGAATTGTATGCGATATAAGTAAATAATGAGTTTAACTCTTGTATATCACTAATTCCATATAGACTCGGAAGGTCTCTCATTAAAACTTTATCAATGATATCATTTCTTATATAACGACCAGGGTTTGATTGTATGGCTTCCGATAATGATAGCTCAGGATAACCGCCATAATTAATATAATCTAGAAATTTATTATTCAACCTTTTAATGTCCGTTGACTGAAACCAACCATCGTCACTTTTTACTTTTTCGACAAGGTTTTCATTGCCAGTTAGCGAAAGGAATTCATGAAATGTTAATGGGGGTAAATTGAATTCGGTAAATCGACCAGCTCCTGATTCTTGACTTTTTAATTTTAAAGCAGCCGCAGCCGAACCTGAGACGACAAATTTAATGTTATGGTAAGAATCGACTAGTGATTTTAGATGCAATTCCCAATCCTTGAGATACTGAATTTCATCGAAGAAGATGAATAATTCATCTGATGTTGACAATGAGTTTATTTTAAGGTAAACCCTCAATAACTCTTCTAAAGCACTTCCACTGTATAGGGGAGTTTCGATTGATAAATAACATATATGTTTTGAGTTTATGCCGCGACTCAATAGTTCATCAATAGATTGATACAATAAAACTGTTTTCCCAACTCTTCTAGGCCCCATCAATACTAGCGATCTTTTAATCTGACGATCTTCAATCAAAGGAAATAGAAGCCTAAAGTATTCTCTTCTTTTCATGTTTCCATAGAAACTATCAATTGAGCCTCCTTCCCACCATGGATTCTCGAATTTTATTCGATCAATGATTTGCTCTTCCGAAAAATTTACTGACATATAAGTGTTTTGTTTAATCCTTATGCAAAGGTAATATATTATTTTAAGATCAGACGAATGATCTTAAAATAATTCACGTTTTTGAGTAATAGTACTTACCGCCAACGTCCTTTTTGGAAACGTTTTAATCCTTCGATAAACTCAGGATAAATTCATTTTACATGTTGTTAAACGAAAGTATGATTTTTTAGTAAGAAAGTCAAGCATTTGTATTTTGTGATGTATTGCTAAAAGATAGGTAGTTAGAATTCAAATAGAAATATTAAATTTGTGTTTAATAAAATTGAAGAAAGAAAATGTTTGATAGTTTATCCGATAAGTTAGATAGAGCCTTTAAAGTATTAAAAGGACAAGGGCAAGTAACTGAAATTAATATAGCAGAAACCGTTAAAGAAATTCGTAGAGCATTGTTAGATGCTGATGTTAGCTATAAAGTGGCGAAACAATTTACCGATACTGTTAAAGAAAAAGCATTAGGAGAGAATGTAATTAATGCGGTTTCGCCTAACCAGTTAATGGTTAAAATTACGCACGATGAGTTAGCGAAATTAATGGGAGGAGGAGCCTCAGAAATTAATATTTCTGGAAGTCCAGCAGTAATTTTAATTGCAGGTTTACAAGGTTCGGGTAAAACAACTTTTTCAGGAAAATTAGCTTTACACCTTAAAAATAAAAAAGGTAAAAATCCTTTATTGGTTGCGGGTGATGTTTACAGACCAGCTGCAATTGATCAATTACACGTTTTAGGAGAGCAAGTTGGTGTTGAGGTTTGGAGTGATAGAGAAAATAAAAGTCCTGTTGATATTGCAAAGAAAGCGGTAGCTCATGCAAAAAGTAATGGACATAATGTTGTTATTATTGATACTGCTGGTCGTTTAGCTGTTGATGAGAAAATGATGACGGAGATTGAGGAAGTAAAGAAAGCTGTTTCTCCTCAAGAGACCTTATTTGTTGTAGATTCTATGACAGGGCAAGATGCTGTAAATACAGCAAAAACGTTTAATGATAGATTAGATTTTGATGGGGTTGTATTAACCAAATTAGATGGTGATACAAGAGGTGGAGCTGCACTTTCTATTAGAAACATAGTTAATAAGCCAATTAAATTTATTGGTACAGGTGAGAAAATGGAAGCATTAGATGTTTTCCATCCAGATAGAATGGCGGATCGTATTTTGGGAATGGGAGATGTGGTAAGTTTAGTAGAACGTGCCCAAGAACAATACGATGAAGAAGCTGCTAGAAAATTGCAGAAGAAGATTTCTCAAAACAAGTTTGATTTTGATGATTTTATGGCTCAGATTGCTCAGATTAAAAAGATGGGTAATGTAAAAGATTTGATGGGAATGATTCCTGGAGTAGGGAAGGCTATGAAAAATATGGATATTGATGATGATGCTTTTAAAGGTATAGAAGCAATTATTCAATCTATGACGCCACATGAGAGAGCAAATCCTAAAGTGTTGAATGGAAGTAGAAGAAAGAGATTGGCTACAGGAAGTGGAACGTCTATACAAGATGTAAATAAATTAATTAAACAATTTGATCAAACAAGCAAAATGATGCGCATGATGGGAGATAAGAAAAAGATGGCGAAGATGATGCAGAATATGCCGAAAAGATAATTGCCAGATTTATTCTGGCATCTGTTGAATAAACAGACCTCGCAACAAGTGCGAGGATAACACTTAAAACTAAACACTATGGTACTAGTAAGCGGAAAAGAAGTCTCTAACAAAATTAAAGATGAAATAGCTGTAGAAGTTGAAAAACTGAAAGCAAATGGAAGTAAAATTCCTCATTTGGCTGCTGTATTGGTTGGTGAAGATGGTGCAAGTAGAACTTATGTAAACGCAAAAGTTAAGGCTTGTGAAAGAGTTGGTTTTGGTTCTAGTTTAGTAAAGTTAGAGAGTGATATTAGCGAGGCTGATTTATTAGCTGAAATAGATAAATTGAATAATAATGCTGAAATTGATGGGTTTATTGTTCAATTACCATTACCAAAACACATTGATGAACAAAAAGTAACAGAAGCAATTGCTCCAGAGAAAGATGTAGATGGATTTCACCCAGTAAGTTTAGGGAAAATGTTATTGGATATACCAAGCTTTTTACCCGCGACACCTTATGGGATTACTGAAATGTTAAGACATTACAATATTCCAACAGAAGGAAAACATTGTGTAGTTATTGGAAGAAGCCACATTGTTGGTTCACCAATGAGTGTGTTGATGGCTCGTAATTCATATCCAGGAAACTGTACGGTTACCTTAACACATAGTAGAACTCAAAATTTATCAGAAATAACTAAAACAGCAGATATATTAATTGTTGCCATTGGTAAGCCAGAATTTGTTACTGCAGACATGGTTAAAGAAGGAGCAACAGTAATTGATGTTGGTATTCATAGAATAGAAGACTCTTCTAAAAAATCTGGTTTTAGATTATTGGGAGATGTTAAGTTTGATGAGGTAGCTCCTAAATGTGCGTTTATTTCACCAGTTCCCGGTGGAGTAGGGCCTATGACTATTGCTAGTTTATTGAAAAATACATTGTTGGCTGTTCAGTTAAGAAGTTAATCTTCTGTGGTAATTAATTTGACCTAAGTGATAACTAAGGTGAGTGGTTAGGTGTAGTAAGAAAAATCCAGTAGTCATTTCATAACCAAAAACTTCAATCGGAAAAGGAGAATTTAAACCTTCCTGAGGAATTTTAACAATTACTTCTTTTACCATTATTATGGTGCTATCAATTTGGTCTGACATTTTCTGGATGGAAATATCCTTATCACTAAATTCTTTTTCTCTTTGTCTAATATAACCTGTATTGCCTAAAGTGGCACCAATGAAATGATTAAGGTTCCCGATGAGGTGAAGGCATAAATTGCCACCACTATTACTAATATTTTTTTCGGTAACCCATAAAAGAGACTCATTCTCATAAGAATTGATTTCTTTTTTGAGTGCTTCTAAGTCACGAATAAATATTTTAGATAATGAATCAGTCATAATTAATAATTGTATTTATTTTTTATTTTTTTTCTAAAACTTGCTTCTTTAGCATTGTTATTTCATTTGTTTACTGTAGAACCTTTTAAGGTTTAAATTTAATTTATTAACAGCAGTATTGATATTAGCTCTTTTATTAGCTCCAGAGGATTCTTTACTGTAGTAAGGAAATGGTTCTTTTAGTTGTTTAAAGTTTTTAGTTTTAACGGTAACAGCTTTAAAACTAAAATTACTGCTACCACTGTAGGTGTTTCTTGTTTCGTTTTTTGGGACATGTACTGACGATTGATAGGTGAATGCTTCTTCAGGTTCGATATGCCCAAATTCAGCAATGTAAAAATTAGTATCTGAAAGTATTATTGAATTATCTATGATTGAACTATCATTTATAAAAGAAACACTATCAAGATTATTGTTACGAACATGTTTTGAGTCTGAGCTATAGAAGAAGTAAACTGGGCAAAAATTGAAACGTAGTTTAAACGCATCTATAATATATGAGTTTCTATTTTTTTGTTTTAATTCAATTTTATTTGCGAGCTTTTCTTTATCTCGTTTTTTGAGCGCATCAATTGACTTTAATTTCTGTTTTAGTCTTACTAATAAAACCCCGTTGTGTAACGCTACAATTTGTCTTTTAGAATCTATTTTACATTGTTTTCTATAACTAATTTTTTTTGCTTCTTGAGCAGATAAATTAGTAGTAAAAATAATACTGAAGAGAATTAAAATTAAAGATTTAATAACCATACTTATTTTTCCATTTATCTTTTAAATCTTTTCTAAAACTGGCTTCTTTAGCATTATTACCTGGCTCATATAATTTAGTTCCTTTAACTTCATCAGGCATATATTCTTGAGCAGTAAAACCACCTTCATAATTGTGCGAATATTTATAATTAGCACCATGTCCTAAATCTTTCATTAGCTTAGTTGGAGCATTCCTAATTTGTAAAGGAACAGGTAGAGTGCCAGTTCGTTTTACCAATTCTTGTGCTACATTTATTGCCATGTAAGAAGCGTTACTTTTTGGTGAGTTGGCCAAATAAATTGCAGTTTGAGAAAGTATAATTCTACTCTCAGGAAAGCCAATAACGCTTACTGCTTGAAAACAATTATTAGCAATTACCAAAGCCGTTGGATTGGCATTACCAATATCTTCTGATGCAGAAATTAATAACCTCCGTGCAATAAATTTAGGGTCTTCTCCACCTTCAATCATCCTAGCTAACCAATACACTGCAGCATTTGGATCACTACCTCTAATTGATTTTATAAAAGCAGAAATAATATCGTAATGTTGATCGCCTGCTTTATCGTAACGGACAATGTTTTGTTGTACAATTTTTAAAACGTTATCGTTAGTGATTTCAATTTTATCAGTATCAAAACTATTAACAACAATCTCTAAAGTGTTCAATAATTTTCTAGCATCACCACCAGATAATTGAAGTAATGATTCGTATTCCTTAATTTTAATTTTTTTCTTTTTGAGAAACTCATCAGTGGCTAATGCAATATCAATTAATTGTAATAAATCTTCTTTGGTTTGCTCTTTTAATACATATACCTGACAACGAGAAAGTAGTGCTGAAATGACTTCAAAAGAAGGGTTTTCTGTAGTTGCACCAATTAAGGTGATGATTCCTTTTTCTACAGCTCCTAATAATGAATCTTGTTGCGATTTACTAAAACGATGAATCTCATCAATAAATAAAACAGGGTTATTAGTTCCGAAAAATTGTTGCGATTTAGCTTTATCAATTACTTCTCTAATATCTTTAACACCTGAATTTATAGCGCTTAATGAATAGAAAGGACGCTTTAAGTAATTGGCAATAATGTTTGCGAGTGTTGTTTTTCCAACACCAGGAGGTCCCCAAAATATCATAGAAGGAATAATTCCTTTTTCTATGAAATTACGAAGTGTGCACCCTTCTCCAACTAAATGTTGTTGTCCAATATACTTTTCAAAAGTATTGGGTCTAAGTCGCTCTGCTAATGGAGTGAGATTGCTGATAACTATTATTTTTTTAGTTTAATTGTATGCGATTTTAATTTTTGTATGGTTCCTTTTTTTCTTGCCGCTATAATTTCTCGAATATAAATTCTGAAGGGTTTATGTTTTTTGATTTCCGCTATCATTTTTTCCGAAAATTTATTTCCAGAAGTCTTTATTTCTAAAACTTCACCACCATCGGCATTCATTACAAATAAAAAAGAGATAATGTTTAATTCATCGTCATTGGGTGTTAGTTCGCCACATTTTAAAAGTTGATTAATAGTTAATGTAGTTGCATGTTTTTTTGATTTTTCAATATCGCATAATTTTATTCCATCATCAGACTGTGCGAAACTGGTTAATGAAATTGTTAGAATGGAGATAAGTATAAGTATTTTTTTCATGGTAAAAATTAAATTGTTGTTGAGGATAAAGTTAAATAAAAATAACTGTCATTCTCAGCTTGACTGGGAATCTATTTTTGATATTGTCTGGATCCACGATTGCTCGGGGAAGGAGTAAAAGTGTTAGCGTGTTACCATCTCCAATAATTTAGTAGTGGTTCTTAAATTTCGTGCAGTTGCGTTAACCTTGAGTTTTTTCTCAAAGAAGTTAAGGGTCATTTTAGCTCTTCCAGCACCATTCGGATAATGCGAATAAATCACTTTTTCTTTTAATTCAAAGAATTCATTGTCAAAACTAAATTTACTGAGCTCATCTATGTTTTCTTGTGAAGGTAATTCGGACAGAAATGTAAAATATGGTTTTTCGATATGTTGATAAGGGTTATTATTTAACGCTTCCTTAACTTCATTTGGAGTTAATATCAAATTAGGGACTTCAAAACCGTAATGATTTTCAATTTTATCAAATATCAGTTCCTGAAGTTTGCTAGGAGCAGTTTCTTTATAGTTAAAAACTACATTACCACTTTGTATGTAAGTTTTAACATTACTAAAACCCAAACCTTCATATAAGGCTTTCAAATCAGCCATTAATATTTTCTTTTGGCCGCTTACGTTAATTCCTCGAAGTAGGGAAATGTAGGTTTTCATTAGTAATAAGTCTTTTCCATCAAATAATTTTTCACATAATCTTCAACTCCTTCTTCTAGGGTGTGAAAAGGTTTGTCGTAACCAATCGATTTAAGCTTATTCATATTTGCTTCAGTAAAGTATTGATACTTATCTCTAATATCTTCTGGAGTGGGAATAAAACTAATATCAGCTTCTTTATCTAACGCTTTAAAGGTATTTTTCACCAAATTTTTAAAAGAACGTGCTTGTCCAGAACCTAAATTGTACAATCCAGAATCTTTTCTGTGGTTGAGTAAGAACGTACAAACTTCAACTACATCTTTTACATATATGAAATCGCGTAATTGCTCACCATCTTTATAGTCAGGGTTGTGAGAAGCAAATAACTTCATTGCTCCAGTTTCCTTTATTTGATTAAAGGCATGAAAGATAACCGAAGCCATTCTTCCTTTATGGAATTCGTTTGGGCCATAAACATTAAAGAATTTTAAACCAGCCCAGAAGTAAGGTTGCTTTTCCTGTTTTAATGCCCATTTATCAAAGTCATTTTTAGAATTTCCGTAAGGATTTAAAGGTTTTAGTTTTTCAACAACTTCGTGATTGTCTTCATAACCAAACTCACCTAAACCATAAGTTGCTGCCGAAGAAGCATAAACTAGTGGTAAACCAAATTCTGTACAAATGTTCCAAATGTCTTTTGTGTAGTTGAGGTTTAATTTGTTAAATAAATCAACATCAAACTCAGTAGTATCTGTTCTAGCGCCAATATGAAAAATAAATTGAACTAAATGTTCGTTTTCTTTTAACCAAGGAATAAATTCTGATCTTTTAACTTTTTGAGAAAAGGTTTTTCCTTCAAAGTTTTTGTTCTTTTCTTTATTAGAAAAATCATCAACTAAAACAATGTCTTTAAACCCTTCTTGATTTAGTTTGCTTACTAAACAACTTGCTATAAAACCTGCGGCACCTGTTACTATTATCATATTACTATGTTGTCATCTTCAGCTTGACTGGAGATCTTTTTATTTGTATTAGGGTTCTCAACTTAATTGGGAATCTATTTTATTTCCATTCTTCTGACAAATCTAACCAATTAGAATTGTCTTTTTCTATCAATTCATTTTTCCAGATTCTATTCCAATTTTTTAATTGTTTTTCTCTATAAATAGCATCTACAATTTGATTATGAACTTCATAATAAACTAAATTTACACAATTGTATTTTTGAGTAAAACCTTTAACTATTTTAGTTTTATGTTCATAAATCCTACGTTCTAAGTCATTAGTAACTCCGATATAAATAGAGTTTTTATTGTTGCTAGACATAATGTAAACATAGTACTCTTTCATTTAATAAGTATTCTTTATTTTTTTAGATCTCCAGTCAAGCTGAAGATGACAAAAAAAATAATCAACGAACAACTGATTACTAATCTTTGGTATTATTCCTTTTTCTTCTGCTAAGTTAAACATTTGTGTGATGGCAAGCTGTCCTTCTTTTCCTAAATCTATAGAATATTTATTAACGTATAAATCTACGTGTTGCATCATCACGTCTTTATTCATTTCTTGCGAGTTCTCTTTCATATAAGAGAGAGGAGAATCTGGATTTTCGAAAGCATATTCAATACTTTTTCTTAACAAATGGTTTACTTTTTTGATGGTTTCTATCGGAAGATTTCTTTTAATGATAATACCACCTAACGGAATTAATTGTCCAGTAGTATTTTCCCAAAACTCTCCTAAATCAATAATCTTTTCTAAACCTTTATCTTGGTAAGTAAAACGGTTTTCATGAATGATTAATCCTGCATCAACTTCTCCATTAATAACAGCATTTTCAATATCAGAAAATAACATTTCTATTTTTTTTGTTGCTTCGGGATGGGCGATACTTAATAAAAAGTTAGCTGTTGTCATTTTTCCAGGAATGGCAATAACTGCGTTACTAACGTTTAACGTTTGAACGTTTGAACGTTTAACGAGTATTGGACCACAACCTTTTCCTAATGCACTTCCAGAATTTAGTAAAACATAATTATCAGTTAAGTAACCATAAGCATGATAACTGATTTTTGTAATGTCTAATTCCTTATTAAAAGCTTTGTTGTTTAAGTCTTCAACATCGCCTAAATACACATCAAAGTCCAATCCTTCGGTATCTATTTTATGGTGTACTAACGCATCAAAAATAAAAGTGTCATTCGGGCAGGGAGAAAAACCTAGGGTTAGTTTTTTGTTCATTTTTTCATTTTTTTTATTCCTCCCTTGAGGGAGGTTAGGTGGGTGATTTGTAATTTAATGTCACCCCTCTGAATCTCCCCTCAAGGGGAGAACTACTACAGTGTATTAATAATTTCCAATCCTGTTGAACAAAGGTTTTTAACAGCTAAAGGAATATCCCAATTGTTTTTATTTCTTCTTTCTACTTTATTGGATATGGTTCTAATTTGAACACAAGTAATTCCTTCTAATAAACAAGCGTAAAAGAAAGCTGCACCTTCCATACTTTCTACTTGCGGATTAAAAATTTCTTTTATTTTTTGAATAGAATTATCATCTCCATGAGTTGTATTTACGGTAATAGCGCTTACTTTTTCTAAAGAATCGATAATAGGACTTTGAATTGCAATGGTGTTTTTCATTAATCCATGATTCAGCATATAATCTTCATCTTCAATTAAATCCATATCAATTAATGAAAGAAAGGATTCTCCATCTTCAGCACCTAATTCCGAAATTTGATCAGAAGTAATGTGTACAGTTTGTCCAATTGTTAAAGCATTATCAAAGCTTCCAGCAATACCCAAATTAATAGCAACATCATATATTTTAGGATTTAGTGTTTTACCCATCCAATAGGCTGTACAAGTCATACCAACTCCTGGAATTAAAACATCAATTTGATGGTTGTTATATGTATATCTTTTTAGTTTTTGATTTACTTCTTGTTCCATTTGAAATTGTAATAACAAAGGTTCAATTTCTAAATATGTTGCTGAAACAAGTAGTATTTTCATATATTAGTATTGGGTGGTAAGTGCTGGGTGATGGGAATTTTCTCATAACCCAAGACCTACAACTCATCACTTATTAATAGAATGTTGGCTCAACTTCTTTTTCAGTAAAGTTAATTCCATAATTTTCTAATTCATCTAAAATAGGGTTATAAATTTCTTTTACGATAGGCACGTGTACACCTGGCGTAGTAATGGTTCCATTCAATATCATTTTAACTGAAATTGCTAATGGTAAACCTACTGTTTTTGCCATTGCTGTAAAACGTTGGTCATCTCCTTT
>Ga0256845_1001217_pt1 | contig 21199 bp, 18 predicted proteins | sample RiftiametaG_FD_189101 | JGI IMG/M metagenome (GOLD analysis project Ga0256845, IMG submission 189101) | Tube worm associated microbial communities from hydrothermal vent at the East Pacific Rise, Pacific Ocean - Riftia | ecosystem: Host-associated > Annelida > Integument > Unclassified ...
TTAAATGACCGTTTTTTAAAAAATAATCTTCTCTATGAAGCATTCTTCATTCTCCCGGTTTGTTTGTTTCTGTTAAAAAAGATTAGAAAAAGATCTGGGATGTTTTTAGAGTTGTAAGGATTATTAGGATGTGTTTTATTCATATGGTCCTTTATTTCTCCGATTTTGTCTGATATCCATTTTCTTAATGAATCCGGTCTAAGTTTAGGAGAAGAATACCTACTGTAAACAGGAGTGATTATTTCAAAAATTTTCCTTTCGTAAAGTGTTGAAAAATCCGAGGACAGAATATCTATATCACTCTTACTGCAATTTTCAAAGCAGGCAAGAATTTCATCCTTCGAAGGCTTCTGATTATATTTCATCTTAAGAGTTAAAATGATTTTTGCCTGATTTTTTCTATAAAGAGAAAGAAGCATTCTCAATTTTTGTAACTCTTCATCTATAATGAGATTTGTAAAACCCTCCTCTCTTTGTCTTCCGGCTATATTGAGAATATTCACTTCTTTTGCTACCTTTTTCTCCTCTTTTTTTTCTTTTCTAAGCATATCTATATATATATTACGTATTGTAACCATAAAGTAGGACGTAAAAGTCGGATTTTGTTTTTCGCTGAAAGAAAATACTGATTTAAACTTTTCTATTTTATTTTTTAAAACGATCGTTATTATATCATGAACGATATCTTCAACTTCATTTTTATTAAAATGTTTTTGTGAAATATATCTCACTATTAGATTTCTGTATAGAAGAACAAGAACATTCGGATGGAATTTTATTAAAGAATTAAGATTTAAAGCTTTTTTTACATCTTCTTCTTTTACCTTAAAATATTGCCGATTATCATTTTTGTCTTGTTTTTCTTCTTTTTGTTTTGTTATTTTCAGATAAAGTCCGGATAGTAACGGAACAAGGTCAGGGAAAATAGTGATCGGGAATCTCTCTTCCGGATATAATTGTTCCGTGATTATTTTAATAAGCTTTTCCATGCTATCTTTCTGATATTTTTTATCCGGATTTTCTGTATTTTTCATTTGGGATGATCATTATATCATAATATGCAGATGCATCTAAATCAAAATGAAAAAAAGAGAAGTTTTATAAAGATTTAATTGCAAAAGTGAAAAGTTTGCTATAGAATTGGATTTGATTTTTTTTATAATGATAAAGCAAATTAATTCCGGAGGTTTTCTGGTATGAAAAAAGTTTATGTAGGAATGAGTGCGGATATAATCCACACGGGTCATCTAAATATAATTAACGAAGCAAAAAAATATGGAGAAGTTATAGTAGGAGTTTTAACTGACAAAGCGATTGCATCGTATAAAAGACTCCCGTATTTATCACTGGAAGAGAGAAAGACCATAATAGAAAATATAAAAGGTGTATCAAAAGTCGTTTTACAGGAAACCCTTGATTATGTTCCCAATTTAAAAAAAATAAAACCCGATTTTGTGGTTCACGGCGATGACTGGAGAACGGGTCCTCAAAGAGAGACTAGAGAAAGAGTCCTTGAAACTTTAAAGGAGTGGGGAGGGAAGTTGATCGAACCGGAATATACTCCCGGAATATCTTCTACAATGCTGAATGCAAAGGTAAGAGAGGTCGGAACCACTCCGGGAATAAGGATAAGAGCCTTAAGACGATTACTTGCAGCAAAAGGAATTGTGAGAATTATGGAAGCTCATAACGGATTAACCGGGCTTATAGTGGAAAAGACAAAAATAAAGAAGAATGGAAGTGAAAAAGAGTTCGACGGAATATGGCTAAGCAGTCTGACCGATTCCGTTTCAAAAGGCAAACCGGATATAGGTTTTGTGGATCTTACCTCCAGAATGAATACTTTGAATAATATTCTGGAAGTGACAACAAAACCGATTATATTTGACGGAGATTCGGGGGGTCTTTCCGAACATTTCAGCTTTATGGTGAAAACACTGGAGAGAGAGGGCATCTCTGCAGTAATAATCGAGGATAAGGTGGGATCAAAGAGAAATTCGCTTTTCGGAACGGAGGTAAAGCAAACTCAGGATTCCATAGAAAATTTTTGTGAAAAAATACGTGCCGGAAAAGAATCGCTTGTAACAAATGATTTTATGATAATTGCAAGAATTGAGAGTCTTATTTTAAAGGCGGGAATGGAGGATGCAATAAAGAGAGCCGAAGCTTATATCGAAGCCGGTGCCGATGCAATAATGATACATAGTAAAGAGAAGAGAGCCGACGAGATTCTGGAATTCTGTAGAAGATATAAGAAAATAAAGAACAATGTCCCGCTTGTTGTCGTTCCGAGTACATATTCACATATAACCGAGGAAGAACTTGGAAAAGAAGGAGTAAGAATTGTAATTTACGCCAATCAGTTGCTGAGAAGCAGTTATCCTGTTATGAAAAAGGTCGCTGAATCAATTCTTGAGCATGGAAGAGCGAAGGAATGCGATGAGATGTGTATATCGATAAAAGATATCTTAACACTTATTCCAGGGAGCAAATAGTAATGGATCCAAAAAATTTTGTTGATGAAATAATAAAAAAAGGTTTCAACCCTTTTATGGGAGTTCCCTGTTCCGTTTTCACTTCGCTTTTAAACTATATTAACGACAGTGCAAATACGGAAAATTATATATGTACATCGGAAGGAGAAGCGATGGGACTTGCGGGAGGATTCGCTTTGTCGGGAAAATATCCTGTTGTCTATATGCAAAACGACGGTTACGGAAATGCTGTGAATCCTTTATCGTCACTTCAACTGCTTTATGATCTTCCTGCTCTTTTGTTGATTTCGTGGAGAGGATTCCCCGGAAAGAAAGATGCGCCTCAACATATGCTGATGGGAAAAACGATCGTTGAATTCCTTGAAATTTTTAAAATCCCTTATAAAATCCTTTCTGAAACAGACGAAGATCTGAGAGAAATCTTAAACGAAGCTTCGGAATATTGTAAGAAGGAGAGCAAACCATTTGCGTTGATAGTGAAAAAGGGATATTTCTCTGAATATTTAAGTGAAAGAACAGATAAAAAGAATCTGTTACCCATAAGGATTGAATACCTTAATGCATTAAAATCGGAATTGAAGAAAGATGATATTCTGTTAGGTACAACCGGATTTACCGGACGTGAACTATATCAATCTATAGAGCATCCCGGTAAATTTTATATGACCGGATCAATGGGTTGTCTTGCATCTTTAGGACTTGGGATTGCAACCGAGAACCGGGGGAAAAGGATATTCCTTCTTGATGGTGACGGAGCTGTACTTATGAAGATGGGAAGCCTTGCTACAATCGGACACTATTCTCCTAAAAATTTCATTCATATATGCTTTGATAATTCTGCATACGAATCTACCGGAAGTCAGCCCACGGTTTCTTCGGGAACCGACCTGTGTAAAGTTGCGGAAGCAAGCGGATACAAATATACGTTAACTGTAACCGGTATCGAACAATTCAAAGAGATAGTAAAAAGTATCGACAAGTTGGAAAAACCGATGTTTTTAAGAGTTATGATACGTCCCGGAACTATAAACGGTTTGCAAAGACCATCCGATACACCTTTGCAAATGAAAGAAAAATTCAGAGATTTTATAAGAAGGTGAGGTTGGAATATTTCAATCCGGTAAAAATACTTTTTGAAAATTTAAACTCAAAAAAAATGTCTGATATTTCCGGAAAAGGGAAGAGAAGGCTGATATTCTGTTACGGAGGTTTTAAGGAGACTCCGGAATTATCGGCTTTTACAAAAGACAGCAAAAATGATTATATATATGGCGAAATTGAGAAGAACCCCTCTTTGGATAGTATTGACAGAGCTCTTAAGTTTGCAAGAGAGATCAAACCGGAAGTGATAATTGCAATCGGAGGCGGGTCGGTTATCGATACAGCTAAAGTCGTAAGATTCGGATGTCATTCCGATATATTTGATTCTTCCGAACTCATAGCTTTATCGAAGAACAGTGATTTGTCCACCGTTAAAAAACCGGTTTTTATAGCAATACCTACTACACACGGGACAGGGTCGGAACTGACAATGTGGGCGACTGTTTGGGATAAAAAGAACAAAAAAAAACACTCGATTTCAAATAAAGATAATTATCCTGATTTTGCCGTATATGATTTCGGACTTTTTTACTCTATCCCGTTAGAGGTTTCTATCTCATCTACTCTTGATGCATTATCACACTCATTTGAAGCGATATGGAATATCAACTCCAATCCTGTATCGGATCGTTTTGCATATGAAAGCATAAGATTGATTGCTGAAAATATCGGAAAGCTTAGCAGGATTACTCCGAAGGCGGTAAGGAAAGAATTGGTGTTATCCTCAATGTATGCGGGGTTGGCTTTCTCAAATACTAAAACAGCCGCTGCTCATTCGATAAGCTATCCGTTAACTCTGGAATATGGAATTCCTCATGGAATAGCCTGCTCCATGCCACTTTTCCCTCTGCTTAAAATTAACGGGAGTAAAATCAAAGATAAGCTTTATGAACTTTTTAAATGCACAAATTTAAACACTCCTGAAGAGTTGGAGGAGAGAATAAAGAGATCTATTGCAAACAGAGTGAATTTTTCGTTGAGAGATTACGGAGTGAAAGAGAAAGATCTGATTAACCTTGCTGAAAAATCTTTTACGAAAGAGAGAATGGCAAACAATATCGTTGAATTGACAAATAAAGATGTGTTTGAAATATTAAAGAGTATCTATTGAGGGTTTTAAATGAACAGTAGCAAAAAAAAACGGCTAAAAAATAGTGAATACGATTATAAAAAGTCTTTAAAAAGCGACGGATCCGACGGAAAAATTTCCAAATATTTGAATGTTGAAAAATATATTAATCGTCCTCTTGCTTCTCTTGTCGTGAAAATGGTTTTCAATACTAAAATAACTCCGAATCAGATAACGCTTTTTTCCTTTTTTATAGGATTACTTGGAGCAGTCTGTTTTTCAGTCGGTAGCTATTCCTATGTTATTACAGGTGGGATTTTGATTCAGATTGCATCGGTTTTTGATTGTTCCGACGGGATGCTCGCCCGTTCAAGAGGAGGAGGAACAATATTCGGAAAGTATCTGGATCTTTTCCTGGATAGAGTATCGGATTTTATCATATTCTTCGGTGTTATTGCAGGTGTTTTCAGGGTTACTGGAAATTTCGAATTTTTGATTCTCGGGCTTTTTACTATTGGACTTTATATGCTTCAAGTTAACCTATTCTATATAAATAACCTTCTTGAGAAAAAGGGAACCGGAGAAACAGGGGAATTCAGAGCATTGGGTTTTTTTATATTAATGCTCCTTTCCATATTTAATAGAGTTGATATTTTTATTTATCTCTTGTCCGTTGAAGTAGTCTTAAATCTTATATTCAGGATATTGTATTTTCTTAAAACCGGAAGAGAACTTGACTGAATCCGTTCATCTTTTAGTTGTTTAAATCAATCCCCAATTTTTTTAGTGTTCCTTTATCCGGGATTCCATTTCCATTGTAACCTCTTAATCTATAATATTTTTTCAGCATTTTTGTTAGAGGGAATTTTTTTGTTTTTCCTTTTTTCTTATTCATTAATAACAACTTATCCGGCAGAGTGTCGTGGGAGGAATTAACTCCTTCCCTGCAGTTCATATATCTTTCAAGAATGTGAATTCTTTTTCCCGCTCTTAAAAATTCTCTGTTTGATAATTTAATTCCCGTTACCGATGTGAACAAACCGGAATAGATTGAAAAATCAAGAAACGGTTTGGATAATCCCGGTAACAGCGTCATAACGATTTTCAGCAATAGTTTAGGTAAATATCTCAATCTTAATGATTCGAGTATATAGGGATAGAATGTAAATAAGCAGGTGTGAATGGAATTGATTGATGAGATAATATTTTCAAAGAGAAAAACATATTTGGCTTTATTAAGTGTTGAGTTTTTTGGAATAAAACCGAGAGTTGTCTCAAGGGAAAAAATTGCAGATGAGAGATGACAGCCCCCTCTGTTTGCGACTGCATAATTTAATCCCATACCCAAACTTCCCCTCGGATCATATCCGGCGACCTCAAGCCCTTTAACCTGAATTGCAAACTCTTTTCCGCCGTATTTTTCCGAGAGTTTTTTGCTCCCCATGGCGAGTTCCGCTCCGAAATTTCTTCTATATGCAATATCATAAAGTGTTTCGGAAATATTTTCAGAATTGCCGAATTTTAACGGGGAGTCGATAATTCCTTGTCCGGATGCTTCCATTGCATAAGCTATAGTACCTCCGGTTGATATCGTATCCAATCCCATTTCGGAACATATGTCATTCCATATCGCAATTGATTCCATATCAAATATCCCTATGTTGGATCCGAGAAGGACAGCAGATTCATATTCCGGTATTTTCATCTCTTTTCCGTTAAAATCCCCTTTGTGTCCACATAAGATTGAACAGTTTTTGCAGCTTTGATGTTTTGTTTTGAATTTTTTACTTATATATTCCCCTGATAGTTGTTCAGCTTTTTCACTGGTTCCTGAGGAAAAGTTATTAACCGGTAGTATTCCGGCTCTATTGTTTGATTTCACATACATTAACGTTCCGAATTTATTATATGCAGTTCCCGTATAATAGTTTCTCTTTATATATTGGAAACCCCTTTTTACAATTTTTTTAAAGGTTTTTTTATCGACAGGGTTAATGGAAAATTCATCTCCTTCAGCGACAATACCTTTGATTTTTTTTGATCCGAGAACTGCACCGAGTCCTCCTCTTCCGAGAAATCTGTCATCTGAAGCAATATTTGCAAAATTGACGAGATTTTCTCCTGCAGGTCCTATGACCATAGAGCCTTTCCCGTATTTTTGTAATAAACCGGAAGTATCACTTGTTGTCTTTCCCCATAGCTTTTTTGCATTTCGGAATTCTACGCCTGAAGAATCAATTCTTAAAAAGATAGGTTCTTCAGATCTTCCGGTAATTATCAGTCCATCCCATCCGGATGTTTTAAGTGCGTTTCCGAAAGAACCTCCGCAGGAAGAGTGGGTGATTATTCCTGTCAGGGGAGATTTGGAAACGGCTGAAAATCTTGCTGAATTCGGAGCTCCGGTTCCTATCAGGATTCCGGTTGCAATGATAAAAATGTTTTCACTACTTAACGGGTCAATTCCGGGTTTTAATCGTTCATAGAGTAATTTTAGTGCAAGACCTTTGCCGCCTAAAAATTTTTTCCTCTCATCTTTTGAGATCAAGATTTCTTTATATATCTTTTTAGTTAAGTTTATTTCAATAAATCTGTTTGAAGTTCCTATTATCTCTTTCACTGTTTTTCAGTTTTTTTTGGAATATAACTCATAACTCTTTCTGCCATTGCAGTAATTGTAAGGCTTGGATTGACTCCGAGATTTGCGGGGATTGATGATCCGTCGATCACATACATATTTTCATAACCGAAAACCTTATGATATTTATCAATAACACCTTCGCCGGCATCTTTTCCCATGGGGCATCCTCCGATAAGGTGTGCGGAGACCGGAGAATTGAACAATATTTCGGTTACGGCACTCTGAGGAATTCCGTCAATTTTTTTTGCCATTTCTCTTGCTGCATCATTTGCGACCTGAATGTAAGCCGGGATCTTTTTTTCTCCCGTTATTGATGTTAAAACTTTTTTAAAAGGAAACAGCAGTCTTCTTTTTTTTGTGAGCCTTATTTTATTATCCGTAGTCTGCATCACGAGAAGAATTGTGGAAAGTTCCGCCCATCTATATGGGATTGATATTTTTAAAAACCTTAAAGGATGGATGATTATATCTTTTATCAGTTTAAAAAATCGTGGAACTTTTCCGGTCTTATCTACAAGAAGAGTTGTAAGAAAGTTCATTGCACTTGAGCCCTTAGGATATCGGACAACTTCTATGTGAGTGGAGTCATTGACATAAACCCCGGAAGTTATCGAAACGCCTTCGACTTTAAATCCTTTTCTTCTGTTTGCTGTGATTCCCGTCATAACTTCACTATTGGTTCTCGCACTGAAGCCGACTTTTTCAGATAATTTTTTCAAATATTCTTTTTCTTTACATTTAAGAAGAAGTTCATTGGTTCCCAAAGCACCTGCTGAAAATATGATACCTTTGGAGATAAATTTTTTCTTTTTATGCAAAGTTGCGATCCCGGTAACTTTTTTTGCCGAAATGCTGTAAGTTCCGTCACTATTCTGTGTGACCGATAATACTTTGTGCTGAGGAAGTATTTCCAGACCACGGTTCTCAGCGAGCCAGAGATAGTTTTTATCAAGACTGTTTTTCCCGTCGTCTCTGCATCCGACCATACAGTGCCCTGTTTTTGTGCAGCCTGTTCTTTCCGGTCCCTCTCCGTTGAAAAACGGATCCGGAACCTTTTTGCCGGGTTCACCGAAGAAGACTCCGACATCAGTGTTTTTAAAAAACTTTTCTCTTCCTATCTCTTTAGAATATTCGTATAACAGTTTATCTGCATCTGTCATTCCACTGTTTTTTGTTACTCCGAGCATCCTTTTTGCAGTATTATAGTGTGGGATAAGCTCCTTTTTCCAATCTTTATCAAGAGAGATCCACGATGGATCCGTGAAAAAGGGGTCGGGCGGGACGAGTAACGTATTTGCATATACGAGGCTCCCGCCGCCGACTCCGCTCCCTGCTAGTATAAGGACATTTTTTAACGGTTGGATCCTTAATATCCCGTATAATCCGATTGCAGGAGCCCAGAGGAATTTACGAAGATTCCAGTTGGTTTTCGGGAAATTTTTTGGACGATATCTTTTTCCGCTCTCTATCATTAAGACCGAATAGCCTTTCTCAACAAGTCTTAAAGCCGAAACACTTCCACCGAAACCCGAACCGATAATGATGTAGTCATAACTATTTGAATTTTCCATATTGTTAATATAGAAAATACCACATATGCATTTTTTTTTCTAAAAAAAAAGAGCTTTCAGTCTATATTAAGTACTTACAGGGATTGTCATTTGTAGTCATTAGTTCACTTCGTGAACGTCATTAAGAATTTACGGAGCTTGTCATTTTAATTAAGAATTTAGAATTCAAAATTGAGAATTTATAATTCCTCTAAGTTAAAGGAATTGGGTTTCCCTAACCCTATAGCTGATAACTGTACATCAATATTTCATTGCTTTATAATTTTTTATTATCAATTTTTTTATTTTTATATCTTCCTTATCACTTTTGTCCACTGTATAGATTACTCCGTTTCGGATAATTCTCGGAACATAAGGCATATTGACACGATATAGTAATTGCCCTTTTGTTGAAAAAATATCAACCACTTCGTATTTTTTTCTTGTAAGTACAGATTGAATTCTGACTACATAAATTCTGTTTTTCTCATCACAAAGTATCCTGTTAAAATATGGTTTGAATTTGGGAATGGGTATCAGTTTATAATAATTTTTATTATTTACTTTAAAAAGCAATGTATCTTTTATTGCATTGATCTCATTTGATTTTACTTCATCTTTTAATAAATCAACTTTAATTGTCTTAATAACTTTCCCTTCAGAATTTGCAATGTAAATAGAATAATCTTCGTTGTAACCAAAGCATAACCCCCCACTATCTGTGGCACAAAAATAGATATATGGTGTATAGTAGTGTTTACACCCCATAATTACTCTCCGTATCTTTATAATAGTTTGATTCGGATAAGATAAAAATTCATTAACTTTCTTCCCCTTAAAGTTAAACTGTTTTAATGTAATATATCTGTTTTTTTTTCTGTCCCCTCTGTATGTGCTTTTCACACAAAAAATATACTTTTTTGATGATAAAATAAAATCTCCAACACCAAATACTTTAATATTTTTTATAAATTTTCCTTCAGAGTTAAATTGAACGATTTTATTGCCGTCTGTAATATACAAATTATCTTTTTGATCAATATATAATCTAAAAGGCTCTTGTTGTAATTCTCCCGGACCTTCACCTTTAATATTACAGAACATCCTTTGAAATTTTCCTTTTTTATTAAATTTTAAAACCTTACTCCATGTTACAAAATAAAGATTTTCCATTGAATCAATTGCCATATCATATACACCAAGCAAATATTCATCGGGACAGTTACTCCCATTGATAAATGTCTCTTCATTGTAGTGCAATCTGAAATTACTTATTATTGGATTTTTATTAGCTCTTATTTGTAAATGTGCATTTATTATATCTGTGCAAATCACTATTATAATAAATACTGAAACGAATGAGTTCAATATTATTTTTTTAACTTCTCTCTCCATACAATTCTATAAAAGATAAAATAACCATTAATAAAAATATAGAAAATATTGTATACAGCTTCATTTTTTTCTATTTATTTTTGTTTTAAGAAATCCCATTGTTTTCCATTCTCCTAAAACTGTTCCTTAAAAGCCATAAATATAAATTTAAATTCATACTATTGTATTAAAAATGGAAAATCAATTTTTTTTTTACGAAATATTTCGGTAAATTTTTTTCTTCTGCCGGAATTCAACTGATCAATAACTTTTTGAATAAATAACTTATAAAAAGTATGAGCATCTTAGTGAACGCTATTGAATGGTTGCATTTATTATAAGAATAAGTGCATTCCCGTTGTCCCCGAGTTTTGAGACCCCCGCAACGAGATACCCTTTATTCTTGATAAATGTTCTGGAATCCATTAAATGTGAGAGACTGAAACTAAAATAGATAATATCTTCATCTGATCTGTTTTTACGTAAGTTTACTTTCCCTAACATAAGCTTAAATAACAGTCCGGTTTTTGACGGAAGAGTAACTCCATTAAAGTTAGAACCGTCTATAACGTTTAGAAATGCAGTTCCATCAAGCTTAAATGATTTAAAACTAAGAACATCCTTTAATTCGGTAATGACTTTTCTTAGATCTCTGTTCTCAAATTTTTCTCCGGATGAATCTTTTTTATGTGAGCCTATAACAGAAAATATTCTAAAGCTTATTCTGCGTTTTTCAGTATCGATTTTTTTTAGAATTTTTTCAAATTTCCCAATATTTTTTCTTGCCATTTCAACCGATAAAATGTTTTTTTTTAAGGAATAGGTTTCAGTGTAAATTCTTAAAGTATCAATGGCATCTTTGGCTGAAATATTTTTCAGGAAATATGTTTTTTTTACATATTTACTAATATTATTGTTTTTGCTTTCTGCAAAAACCGAAAAAGATCCTGCCGTAAACAAAATTACAAATAAAAAGATTAAAGATTTTTTTTTCATTGTTTTATCCTCCGGAGTGAAAAATCCTTTTTTTTCACCCATATGATTTTTATATTTTTTCCTTTTAATTCATACTCTATTTTAATCTCGTTCCGAATATTAAAACTCTCTTTATTTTCTAAAGAGAAGAAAATTCCCGCAACCAGCAATAATAGGGTTAATAGTACCGGAGTCCAATTGAATCCGTGTATGAAATTTTTTTGTCTGTATATTTTTTTGTTGATTTTATTCTCGATTTCATAAGGAATCTTCAGATCGACAGATTTTACAATAGTTTTTATACGTTCATTATTAATTTTATTTTTCATTTTTTTACTCCGAGTGATCTTCTTATTTTTTTTCTGGAATCCGATAGGATGACTTTTACGTTTCCGGGTTTAATTCCAATAATTTCAGAGATCTCATTGATATTGAAGCCACTGTCATAAAACATGAAAAAAATCTGTCTTTCCCTAAGTTTTAACTCTTGTGCGATAGAGAAGATAATTTGGACAATCTCTTTGCCGGAGTCCTCCACCGACTGGAATTCCGTTGAATTGAATATGTTATCGACGAATTTGAACTGCGAGTTTTTTTTATAAAACCTTTTTATTTCATTATTGGCTATAGCAAATATCCATGGCTTGAAATCCAAAGATCTATCGAAATTTTTAAAATATTTAAATGCTCGTAACACTGTATTTTGATATATATCATTTCCGTCTTCTGCAAAATTAAGGGATTTCATAATAAAATTGTAGAGATTGATTTTTACGGGAGTAAATAAGTTCTTGAAAATTTCACTTCTTTGTTTATGGGTAGTTTTGTAAATACTTTTAGATTTTTTCTTTCCTGAAAATAAAAGTGACGAAAATCCCAATGCGATCTCTTTCATATTATTTATATCACAAATATATCAAAAAGGTAAAAAAATAGATTAAGTTTACACTCAATACAATTAATTTCTAATGAGTGTTACCTGAATCAAGGAGGAAAATTGCTTCCTTTGCGAGAAGGTTAGGAAAAATTCTTATAATTCTGTTTTGAGAAATAAATGCCGAATTTAAAATTTTTATTTTTTTCTTGTCACAAAAGAGCATAAAATCCTTTATAGAAAGAAATCTCAGGTTTGGTGTTCCGAACCATTCATAGGGCAGGGAAGTTGTCATAGGGGTTCTTCCCCGAAAGAAGAGTTGATAACGTGTTTTAAAATATGCAAAGTTGGGAAATGCGATTATAACGGATCTTCCTATCCTCAATGCTTCATCTATGATCTTTTTCGGAAATTCCGTTTTCTGAAGACTGTTGTTAAGAATTACAAAGTCAAATGACTTGTCGGGAAAATGTATAAGACAGTCATTAAAGTCGAGGTTAAATACATTAAGCCCTTTTGAAATACATTCGGATACTTTCTCACTGTCTCTCTCAATCCCTTGACATTTAGCTCCTCTTCTATCTTTTAATTTTTTCATAAGAGTTCCCGACCCGCATCCGAGATCCATGACTTTTGCTCTATCCGAGATAAATTCCGATATTATTTTATGATTTTTATCTTTTTTATAATTCATTTTCTTCACAAATCCTTTCTAAAAAATTCTTTATTATTCCGGACTCTTTTTCCTGCTCAAGTAAAAATGCATCGTGTCCGTATGAAGATTTGATTTTTGCATATGTAGTGTTGACTCCTTTGCTCATTAGAAAGTGAATTATATCTTCCGAATAGCTGTGAGGATAGAGCCAGTCCGAATCAAAAGAGATGAGAAGGAAGGATGGAAAGATATCGGAATAGTTCTTTATCAGCTTGTCTTCTGAAACGTCAAAATAGTTGAGGGCACGTGTTATATAGAGGAAACTGTTTGCATCAAACCTATCAACAAAAGAGTTACCGTTATAATTCAGATAACTCTCAACTTCAAAATCAATATCAAACGAATTGCTGAATTTTTTATTTTTTAATCGTCTTGAAAATTTTTCTTCCATGGAGATCTCGCTCATATAGGTGATATGTCCTATCATTCTTGACAATGACAATCCTTTTTTCGGGATTTGTTTTTCATAATAATTTCCGTTATTCCAGTTTGGATCCCTTATTATCGATTGTCTGGCAACTTCTGAGAAAGCAATTTGCATGGGAGATTGTTTCCATGCGGCTGAAATTGAGATTACTGAAGCGGTAAATTCTGGGAAATCCGATGCAATTTGCAAAGCAAGCATTCCGCCCATTGAACCTCCGGCGACAGAAAATAATTTTTTAATTCCCAGAAAATCCAATAATTTTTTTTGAGCTTTGATCATATCCGATAATGAAATAAACGGAAATTCAGTGCCATAAGGTTTCCCCGTATCCGGATTGTTTGAGGAAGGACCGGTAGATCCGCTGCAACCTCCGATGATATTTGAACAGATAATGAAAAATTTTTCCGTATCAAATGCTTTTTTAGGACCGATAAGGTTATCCCACCACCCCGGTTTTTTATCCGAATTGTTGTAATATCCGGCCGCATGTGAATCCATAGTTAATGTGTGCTGGATCAATATGGCATTGTCTCTTTTAACATTTAAAGTGCCGTATGTTTCATAGGCGATTGTTATGGGGCCAAACACTATTCCCGACTCAAGTAAAAGACGGTCACTCTTTTTCCCCCCGAATGTAAAATAATTTTTCTTTACTTTCCCTATCGATCTGTTTCCCATTTTATTCTCCGCCGTTTACTTTTTTTAATGCCTGATCCAGATCAGAGATGATATCGTCAGGGTTCTCTATTCCGACCGAGAGTCTTATAAAATCTTCCGTTACTCCGGCTTCCAGTCTCTCTTTTGCCGTTAATCTCCGGTGGGTTGTTGACGCAGGATGAATTGCAAGTGTTCGTGTATCTCCGATATTTGCGAGATGAGCGATCAATCCGAGTGAATCAATAAATTTTTTTCCGGACTCCTTTCCGCCTTTTATTCCGAATCCGATCACAGCTCCGGTACCTTTCGGGAAATATTTATTTGCGAGAATATCATTCTCTTTGCTTCCCGAACCGGGAAAATTAACCCACGAAACTTTCGGATGCTCTTTTAAAAAAACAGTGATTTTTTTTGCATTTTTTATATGTTCTCTCATTCTTACATGAAGTGTTTCAAGACCTTGCAGTAGAAGAAATGAATTAAATGGTGAAATGGATCCTCCGAGATCTCTTAACATAGTCAATCTTGCTTTCATAATATAGGGTGTGCTTGCAGATACATTTTTAAATTTTTCGGAAAAAATCATTCCGTGGAATTCAGGGTCAGGTTCCGAGATATCCGGATATTTCCCTTTACTCCAGTCGAATTTTCCGGAATCGACAACAAGTCCTCCCATTGAATTTCCGTGTCCTCCGATATATTTTGTTGCAGAATATACAACGATGTCCGCTCCGAAATGAAAGGGCTGAAAAATATAGGGAGAAAAAGTGTTGTCAACGATCAAAGGAATATTATATTTTTTTAAAATATCCTTTAATCCTTCTATATCTGAAATAGTCAGAGAAGGATTACCAATTGATTCTGTGAAAACCGCTCTTGTTTTCTCGTTAATTAAAGGCTTAATCTTTTCAAATTCGTTGATCGGAACAAAATGTGTGGTTATTCCGAATTTTTTAAATGTATATCTGAAAAGATTATGTGTGCCGCCATAGAGAGATTGGGAGGATATTATTTCATCTCCGGCTTTGGCGATTGATAATATAGATGAAGATATTGCTGCCAATCCGCTCGCAAATGCAACCGCACCTTTGCCACCCTCCAGTTCTGCTATCCGCTTTTCCAGAACGTCGGTCGTCGGGTTTGAGATCCGTGTATATATATTGCCTGCTTCATTCGATTCGAAGAGGGATGTTGCATGATCACTGTTTTTAAATCGAAATGATGTGCTTTGGATAATAGGAACCGCTTGTGCTCCGAAAGCATCCCGGGGATCATATCCTGCATGCAGTAAAATTGTCTCTCTGTTATATTTTTTCTTTTTTTCAGTCATTTTTTATCCTTTATTCGGTTGAAAAATTCTTTATGAATGGCAGTCAATGCTTTTTTGCAATCACTGTCGTCTATGATCAGATACATTGAAGTCTCTGATGCTCCGAGAGAGATTATCCGGACGTTTATCTTCTCTTTGTTTAAAGCGGATAAAATTTTTGAAGCTATTCCGAATCGTTCTCCGATTCCTTCTCCGACTGCAGCAAGGATGGAAATATTATCTATTATTGAGATTTCTTCAAGTATAAAACTTTCGATATTTTCAAGTATTTTAAAGCTTTCCCTAATATCTTCCGTTGAAAGAAGAAAGTTTATAGATGTCTGTGATGTGATTATTGACTTGATGTTGATTCCGGCTTTATTGAATTTTTTAGATACAACAGCTATTATTCCCGGTTTTTCTCCGACATTGGCACCTTTAAGTCTTAGTATCGAGATATCATTATCATAAGTAATACTTTTTATTACATCTTTTACGACAGATCTTTTTGAATTAATAACCGTAGCCGGCGAATATTTTCCGGAAATATCTCCCAAACCGAATATTCTCAATTCTATGTTTCTTTCCTTAATAGGGATGAATGCACCCGGATGGATTATTTTAGCTCCGAAATATGATAATTCGGCAGCTTCTTCATAGCTTAAATGTTCAATAGGTTTCACCTCTTTTACTATTTTCGGATCGGATGTCATAAACCCTTCGACATCTTTCCACAGATCAAGGAATTCGGCATCAATACATTTTGCGATCGATGCCGCTGTATAATCGCTTCCACCTCTTCCGAAAACCGAAATACGCGAACCTTCGGAAATACCGTAAAATCCCGGAATTATATAATTTTTCTCCAGAGATAAGTTTTTCTTGACGGAATCAATTGAACGATTAAAATCGACACCCGACCTGTCCGAAGAATCATATGAATATAATCCTATCTTTTCAGGGAGTGCTACACTGTTCACTATCCCGTAATGATTAAGGAACAGTGAAATAAGATTTGATGACAATCTTTCCCCGAAACTGAGAACATATGAATGTGAAAAATCGGGAACATCGCTTATAAGTTGAAGTCCTGTGAGATAATTCTTTAATTGTTTCAGAAGTATAAGTATCTTCCTTCTGATTTCATTGGAGCTGCTTTTTTTATCTATGTTAATATTGATGAATGTAAAATGCAGTTCTTTCAAATATTCAATGATATTATCAATGCTTTTTTTGTTAAAAACTCCCTTCTTTAAAAAGCAGGAGAGTTTGTCGGTAACTCCATACAGGGCAGATACCACAATTATCAGATATTGAGAATATGACCGGACAGCGGAAAGGATCTTTTTAAAATCCGACGGCTCCTTTAGTACCGATCCGCCGAATTTAACTACGATCTTTTTCACTGTTCTCTCCATAGAGTGATTGGAAGTATTCGGCATTAATCACCGATCCCCCCGCTCCTCCCCTTACAACGTTGTTCACAAGAAGATTGAATCCTATTTTCTCACCTTTTATTTTAAGTCCACCGGTAAAAACCTGCATTCCCCGGGGGGTTCCGAGGAAGGAGAGATTGTTGCGTGGTATTCCCTCATCGTCAAGATATATTACCGGTTTTTTTGGAATTGAAGGAAGATCTGTTATCTGTGACAATAAACCCCATTTTTTCAAAATACTTTCTTTGTCAGGATATGTGTTTAATTTCACCCAGACGGTTTCGAGATGTCCGAATCTGACGGGAACTCTGACTGATGAAGCGAATATATCAAAATTGATATTGAGTATCGCCTTTGTCTCAAACTCAATTTTTTCTTCTTCACCCTTTATGAAAGGTATAACGTTATCTGAAATATCGATTGCAGAATGACCCGGATATCCGGCTCCCGAGATTGCCTGATAAGTGGATACGGTGACCTCTTTAATCCCGAACTCTTTTAAAGGTGAAAGTGCTATTGCAAGTCCCGATGTGCTGCAATTAGAATTTGTGATTATAAATCCTTTATCAGGGAAGCCCTGCTTTTTTATCAGCTCTATAGTATCCGGGTTTACATCCGGGATAAGTATCGGAACGTCTTTATCCCGCCTGTGTGCCGATGAATTTGAAAAGATATAGAATCCTCCTTCGCGGAGGAATGATTCGATCTTATTTCCCGATTCCGCCGGTAGTGCTGAAAAGATATATTTAATTCCGCGTGACTTAAGTGCCCCGGCATCGAGTTCTTCAAGAGTCATATTGAATATTTTCTCGTTCGGAGCGAAGGGAAGTTGCCATTTCACTTGATCCTTATATCTTTTTCCCGCTCTTTTTTTTGAAGCGATCAAGCTTTTAATTTCAAAAACATCATGATCCGAAAGCATACTGGTAAAGACCTGTCCTATAATTCCGGTAGCACCGATTATCGCTGCTTTTTCAGTTTTATTTTTCTTCATTTGAATTTCTCCTTTGATTTTTTTTGTATGGATTTCCCTAAGGAAAATAGATTTGAGATGCCCCGATAGTTTCGGGGCTTTACATCAACATAAGTGAAAATATAAACATTTACCGCCTCCTGAATACTATTCAGGGAAATAGTCCCTGCCGGATTACCACCTTATTCATAGAGAACAGGTTGGTGAGGATCGTAGAGTTCCGGACTCTCACCTCGTCTTCATAGCGTAAAGGCTCTGAAGAGATTAAACGAAATAAAGTTATCAAAAAATGTCGAATGTGTCAAGCGAGTTTAAAATATTTTGGTTTTGAAGTGACATATAGTATATTATGTGACTGGAATAAAAATGGATCAGATAAAAAAGTTTTATATTACCGAGTTTTTAAAAACACAGAACTATTTTATCCCTGTAATGATACTTTTTCTTCAGTTCAACAAGCTTAATTACACTCAGATCTTTACATTATACTCCATTCAATCTGCAGCTGTTTTTCTCCTTGAAATCCCGAGCGGAATACTTGCGGATCGAATAGGAAAGAAACCCGCTCTGTTAGTTTCCAGAGTTTCTCTTATTCCTGCTTATTTTATTTTTGCTTTTCTTTCCGGATTCTTATGGTTCCTGTTTGCAATGATATTTCTTGCTGTAAATAAAGCCTTTAAGTCGGGTACTCATAAAGCGTTTATTTTTGACTATCTGAAATATAGCGGCTCGGAAGTGACTCCAACCGAAGTTTATGGCAAGTGTAAGTTCTGGGCAAGGATCGGTGAAGCCATCGCTTCCGTTGCAGGAGGGGTTATTGCCGTAAAATACGGATATGAAACGGTTTTTCTTGCAGCGTTAATACCGGTTATTCTGAATATATTTAATACTGTAAGTTATGCTGATATTGAGGGAAAAATTGGGATACGAATTCCGGGATTAAGAGAACAGTTCATTCATATTAAGAATTCAGCTATGGAGATATATGGGAAGAAAAATATGTTAAAGCTGATTCTTAATTCCGCTCTTTTTATTTTTTGTATCGAAGCTTCTGAAAAATTCCTTCAGCCATATATGGTGTCGGCAAAGATAAAAGTTGAATATTTCGGTGTAATTTATATGATATTTATGCTCATAACCGCTTTTGCATCGAGATATTCATATACATTGGAAAAGCATTTCAAAAGATATTCGATAATAAATTCTCTGGGAATATTTGCGATCATCCCGTTTATATTTTTTTGGATCGGTATTGTTGAAAAATGGGGGATAGTTTTTTTTCTGATGATCTTTTTGTTAAAAAATCTAAGAAGACCCATCTTAACTACAGCGTTGAATGAAAATATATCTTCATCAAACAGAGCGACGATTCTTTCGATCACGGCTCTTGCAAAATCAGTTTTCCTTATGCTTTTTCTACCGGTTATCGGATATATCTCCGATAATTTTTCAATGACCGGTGCTTTTATTGTAATCGGTCTGCTTGCTTTAATAAACGGAATTGTTTTTAAAATAGACAATACACCCTGAGTTGTTAAAAAAACAGAAAAATTTCCGAAATAGTTTTTGATCTTACATAAAAAAGTATCTTAAAACAGAATTAAGAAATTTTTTATTTACTCCATGTCTGTCCCCAGTTAATAAACTTAGTCTTCAAGTTTTTCTTCTTTGTATACATGAATACTTCGATTTTCTGAGAAGAAAAAGGTGAAGATCCAGTGTAGTTCAACTCTACAATCACTTGATTTTTAAAGTGAACCTGCCCTTTCGGTACTCCGTAAGGAAGACCTCCCGCCGGAATATATGACCAGTTATTGGTTCCCACGATATGAGCTCCTAAAAAACATGCTTTTTGAAATTCGGGTGATATGAAATATCTGACCTGAAATTTTACTTTGGAGGGGGTAATGAAAATCATATTTATATCCTGAATATCAAACTTATATTGAGGTATTGCTTTCATAAGTTTTACCGGATCATATGCTTTTAGTAATTTCTTTGGAAAAAATTTGTTTTTATTACTGTTTTTACTCCATGTTTTTACCCAGTTCACTCTGGTACTCCTCAGAGTATTCTCTTTAGTATAAATAAAAAATTCTATCTTTTTTGAAGTAAAGGGTGCAGATCCGGTATAGTTTAATTCAAGGGAAATATTGTCTCTAAAGTTTATCTGTCCTTTCGGTACTCCATTAGGAATTCTTCCTGCAGGGATATATGACCAGTTATTAGTTCCGACTATGCGTGCTCCGATAAAGCATGGTTTGTTATATTTGGGGGTAATAAAATATCGGATTAAAAACTTTTCTTTGGAAGGTGATTTAAAAGTGCTCCTTACATTGAAAATCTGAAATTTATCAAAATCTTTATTCCATGTTTGTCCCCAATTTATATCCATACTTTTCAATGTCTTATCCTTTGTATAGATATATACTTCAATCTTTTCCGATGTAAAGGGAGATGATCCGGTATAGTTTAATTCAACGGATACATTATTATCAAAATGTATTTGTCCTTTCGGAACACCATAGGGAACTCTTCCTGCGGGGATATATGACCAATTGTCTGTCCCTTTAATATGTGCTCCTATAAAGCAGGGTTTTGGGAATTTTGGAGATATGAAATATTGAACCAAAAATTTTATTTTGGCTGGATTTGTAATAATTCTCTTTATACCCTGAATATCAAATTTATAAAGCTGCATAACCTTTAAAGCTTTAACAGGATATACTTCTGCATACTGAAATTGTCGAGAAAAGAAAAACAGAGATAATGCAAATAAAATTAAGATAAAAATTGTTGATTTTTTCATTATTCCTCCATAATTTATTTTAGTATAATTAAATATAAAAATTCAATATAAGTCTCAAAAAATATTTAGATAGAAGAATTTATGATTCTTCTTGGTACAGCAATTTTTAGTATAACTTCAGCAAATGGTCTTGTTTTTATTCTATTTCAGCTTTTCTATTCCGTCCAAAGTTTCATTAGGTTGACTATTACTTCGGAGGCTTTTTCCATATCTTCAAGAGTGATCCATTCATATCTTGAATGGAAATTTGAACCGCCTGTGAAAATATTGGGTGTCGGTAGTCCCATGAAGCTTAATCTTGCACCGTCTGTCCCGCCTCTGATAATATTTTTCTTCGGTTCTATTCCCGACAATTTTATTGCATCAACCGCTTTTTTTGTAACTTGAGGATACTTATCAAGAATGATCTTCATATTTCTATATGATTCGATCTCTTTGATCTCCGCTTTGGCACCTTTGAATTGTTTCAATACTTCATCGACCGTATTTTTAATATATATCTCTTTTTCTTTAAGTCCGGATTCTTCAAAATCTCTGATAAGTATTTTTATTATTACTTTTTCACCGCCCCCGGAAATAGTAAAAGGATGTATATATCCCTCACGTTTTTCAGTTGTTTCAGGAGACAATGAATCTTTCGGAAAAGAATCGATTATCGCTCCTGCAACTTTGATGGCGTTTACCAGTTTCCCTTTGGCATATCCCGGATGAACCATAATTCCGGTAATATGAATTTCAACCGTATCCGCACAGAAAGTTTCATCTTCTATCTCTCCCAGTTTCTCTCCGTCAAGTGT
>Ga0256845_1001218_pt1 | contig 21195 bp, 15 predicted proteins | sample RiftiametaG_FD_189101 | JGI IMG/M metagenome (GOLD analysis project Ga0256845, IMG submission 189101) | Tube worm associated microbial communities from hydrothermal vent at the East Pacific Rise, Pacific Ocean - Riftia | ecosystem: Host-associated > Annelida > Integument > Unclassified ...
GGTATAACTTCAGAAGATATTTGTAGCACATTAAATGCTATAGGTCTTGAAGTTGATAGTTTAGATAAGATTAGAGTTCCAAAAAACATTGTAGTTGGAAAAGTTCTTACATGTAAGAAACATCCTGATGCTGATAAACTAAATGTTTGTGAAGTTGATTTAGGAAGCGAAACAAAGCAGATAGTTTGTGGAGCTAAAAACGTAAAAGCTGGTCTACATGTAGTAGTTTCTAAAGTTGGTGCAATTCTTCCAAATGGCATGGAAATCAAAGAAGCAAAACTTCGCGGACTTGACTCTAGTGGCATGATATGTTCATCTAAAGAGATTGGATTGCCAAAGATGGGTGATGGTATTATGGTTTTAGATGATAGTATCGGTGAGCTTATTTTGGGTCGTGAGTTTAGTGAATATGAGCTAGTAAATGATGATGTTATTGAGATAGAACTTACCGCAAATCGTGGTGATTGTTTGAGTATTCATGGTGTGGCTCGTGATTTGAGTGTACCTTATGACTTGGATTTGCAAGAGTTTAGCAGCGAAGATGATGGTCATCAGCTCGGAATTGGTAGAGTTTTAAATGTTAGTGCAAATGAAAAAGTTGATGCTTCTTTGTTGTATAGAGTTTATGATAAAGAGGAGATAAAAAGTTCATTTTTGATTGACCTTCGTTTGGCTATTGCAGACATATATAAACTTACTGAGCTAGAAAGAGTAGTTGAATATGCAACGTATACGACGGGTGTTCTCATAAGAACTTATTCTCATTCTTGTTTTGCTTCTACTGAAGGCAAAGCAACAGTTAAAATCAAAAAGCATACAAATGGCTTAGACGCAGTGTTCAATAAAAATGCACAGATAAGTTCGTTGGTGGGTATAAATCAAAATGAAGATACAAAAGCTAAGACTGAAGATGACAGAGTTATTTTAGAGGCAAATTATACTTGTCCAGAAATCATATCTATAAATAGTGCAAATAAAAAACTAGAATCTGATAGACATCTTTATCGCTCAAGCCGTGGAAGTGAACCTGATTTAGATTTTGGTATGGATTATTTGATTGAGATTTTGAAAAAGCATTCCAAGATTATTTTATATGCTGGAAGTCAGCAAGTGATTCAAGATAGAGATGAAGTTAGAATTCCTATTGATTTAAATAAGTTGGCTGATATTATTGGTGAGGAAATTCCAAAAGATAAGATTATACAGATACTAAAACGTTTAGGTTTTGGTGTTATATTTAAGAGTGAACAAAGTATGATGAATGTCATAGTTCCAGCACATCGTCATGATGTAGTTAATATTCAAGATGTTTGTGAAGAGATAGTCCGTATAATTGGAATTGATAACATTACTTCAAAAGCTCTTGTTTTTGCAGAACGTGACAAGATGAATGATTCATATCACAACTTTCAAAAACGTAAGATGTATAGACATAGAGCAGTTGGAATTGGCTACTTTGAAACACTTCATTTTGTATTTGACCATCGTGAGAGAGTTGAGAAGTATGGTCTAAAAACCATATATAAAAAAAGAGAGATAACAAATCCAATAACAAACGAACTTGACACTTTACGTTCATCTTTGATACCAAATATGCTAGAGTCTGTTAGTAGGAATGTAAAGTTTGGTAAAAAGAGTATAAGACTGTTTGAAGTTGGAACTACTTTTGATAAAAGTAGAGAAGAGACAACAAATATAGGTTTTATTTTTAGTGGTGAAGTAGAATCACAAAAAGTTTCAAACCATGGAAAACCTGCAGTTATTGACTTTTTTAAATTTGCTGAAAGTGTTAGTAGTGTCGTAGGAAGTTTTGAGCTTGAGACTGCTACATGTAAAGACAACTTAAGTAGCCCTTATGAGTATGCAAGAGTAATTCAAAATGGAAATGACATAGGATATATATCAAGAGTTCATCTAAGCATTGAAAAAGAGCTTGATTTGAGTCGTACTTACATTTGTGAACTCGATATGAATGCACTTCCATATGAAAGAAAAGAGGCTGTTGCTTACTCTAAATTTCCTGAAAGCATAAGAGATTTAAGTTTAATGGTTTCTAAAGAGATGCAGTTTAGTGAGCTTAAAAAATATATATCTTCAATAGCCCCAAAAGAGATGACAAAACTTTACCCAATAGACGTATATGAAGATGAGTCATTTGAAGATAAAATCAGTTTGACTATCAAGTTTCATTTTCAATCAGAAGAGAAAACTTTTGAAGATGAAGATGTAGCAAACATGGTGGATGAGATTTTAAAATCTCTTCAAGATAAATTTGGAATCACAGTAAGATGACATCTTTACATGTAGCACCAAAAGGGGAGTTTGTTTTTGAAACAAGCCAGATAGCTAGCGATAAATCTATCTCTCATAGATGTGCTATTTTTTCACTCTTGAGTGATAAGCCCTCAATTGTGAGAAACTTTTTAAATGCCGAAGATACACTTTGTACTCTAAGTATTTCTGAGAGTCTTGGTGCAACTGTAGAAAAAAATGGAGATACTTTAGTGATAACTCCTCCAAAAGAGTTAAAAGAACCTGCATGCATACTTGATTGTGGAAATTCAGGAACTGCTATACGTCTTTTGATGGGCTTTTTATCTTCACTTGATGGATTTTATGTTCTTCATGGAGATAAGTACCTTGCTAGTCGTCCTATGAAAAGAGTGGCAAATCCTCTTAGAGAGATAGGCGCACTTATAGATGGACGTGATGAGGGAGAGTTAGCTCCAATAAGCGTAAGAGGTTCAAAGCTTGAGCCATTTAATTATGATAGCCCAATAGCTTCAGCTCAAGTAAAAAGTGCTTTGATTTTAGCTGGACTTAGAGGAAAAGGAGTTTCGACTCTGAGTGAACCAACTCTTAGTCGTGACCATACAGAGAAGATGTTAAGAGGTATGGGAGTAGATATAGTCTCTAGTGGAACAAAAGTTACACTTACCCCAACACAAGAACCTCTGAAGCCTTTAGATATAACAGTACCAAATGACCCTTCGAGTGGTTTTTTCTTTGCAGTAGCAGCTGCAATTACACCAAACTCTAAAGTAACTTTAAAAAATATGTTATTAAACCCTACTAGAGTAGAAGCTTATAAAGTTTTGCAACGCATGGGAACAAAAGTAGAGTTTATAGAAAAAGAGAACACGTATGATAGTGTTGGAGATATAGTAGTAGAGTATGCTCCTTTAAAAGGTGTAGTTGTTGAAGATAATATAGCGTGGCTTATAGACGAACTTCCTGCTTTAAGTATTGCTTTTGCTTGTGCAAGTGGTAAAAGTTTGGTTAAAAATGCAAAAGAGCTAAGAGTAAAAGAGAGTGATAGAATTTCATCTGTAGTAGAAAATCTTAAAAAATGTGGTCTACATGTAGATGAGTTTGAAGATGGTTATGAAGTAACTGGCGGAGAGTTTAAAAGTGCAAGAGTTGATAGTTATGGTGACCACAGAGTGGCTATGAGTTTTGCAATAGCTGGACTAAAAGTTCCAATGCAAGTAACAGATACCGAGTGTATACAGACATCTTTTCCAAATTTTAATGAACTTTTATCAAAATTAGGGAATGTGACAAATGGAGATTAGATTAGCAAAGAGTTATGGGTTCTGTTTTGGAGTAAAAAGAGCAATTAAAATTGCTGAAAATTCTCAAAATGCTTCAACTATTGGACCGTTGATTCACAATAATGAAGAGATAAAAAGACTAAAAATAAATTTCAATGTAGATACTTTGGAAGATGCTAGTCAAGCGGATGGTGTCAAAAAAGCCATTATTAGAACTCATGGAATTACAAAAGGTGATTTGAGCATATTAAAAAATAGTGGGACAGAAATCATAGATGCTACTTGTCCTTATGTTACAAAACCTCAAGAGATTTGTGCCCAGATGAGTGAAGAAGGTTATGATGTGGTAATTTTTGGTGATTCTAATCACCCTGAAGTAAGGGGAGTTCAAAGCTATGCAAAAAATGGGGCTAAAGTTGTAAACAGTGTAAAAGATTTACAAGAAAATAGACTCAATAATAAGATAGCTATAGTTGCTCAAACAACAAGAAAAGTTGAAGAATTTTTAAAAATTGTTAGTTATTTAACTATGAACTATAAAGAAGTAAGAGTTTTTAATACGATCTGTAATGCAACATTTGAAAATCAAGATGCTGCAAAAGAGTTGTCAAAAGAGGCTGATGTTATGATTGTCATTGGTGGTAAAAACTCATCAAATACAAAACAGCTTTTTTCTATTGCAAAAGATAACTGTGAAGAGAGTTTTTTAATAGAAAATGAAAAAGAGTTAGAAAAAGAGTGGTTTAAAAATAAAAATTTATGTGGCATAACAGCTGGTGCATCGACTCCTGATTGGATAATCCAAAAGGTTATTGGAAAAATAAGCAAAATTAAAGTATAATAGTGCAATTTTATGTGAACTTGGTTTACCAGCTAAGTACTACTCATATGAAAATAAAAATTAAAACAAGGGAATATAATGGTAAATGAGGCGAACGAGACAGTTCAAACTGAAGCTGTAGATGAATTAGAGGAGATGGATTTTGCAGCAATGCTAGAAGAGTCTTTCAAAAAAGATTCTGGAAGAGATGCACTAATTGATGGTGTTATTGTTGAAATTAAAGATGATGTTGCTTTAGTTGATGTGGGTAAGAAGTCAGAAGGACGTCTATACACTTCAGAAATCACAGATAGTGAAGGTAATGTTACATATAAAGTAGGCGATACAATCAAAGTTGTAATCACTGGTTTCAGAAACGAGCGTCCAAGTGTTTCTCATAAAAAAGCGATTCGTAAAGAGCGTGTAAAATCATTTATTGCTGATTATAAAGAAGATGAAGATACAATTTTTGAGCTTAAAGTAGTTGGTAAAAACAAAGGTGGATTTATCGTTGAGAATGACGATGGAGTTGAGTTTTTCCTTCCACGTTCACAAGCTGCTGTAAGAGATATGAATGCTCTTATGGGTAAAATGGTTAAAGTTAAAATCATCAAAATAGATAAAGACAATGAGTCTATTGTAGTATCTCGTAAAAAATGTTTAGATGATGATAGAAAAAAGAGAAAAGAAATTGTTCAAGAATTAATCGACGCTGATGAAGTTGTTGATGGAACAATTAAGAAAATTACAACTTACGGTATGTTTGTTGATATCGGTGGAGTTGACGGACTTGTTCACTACAGTGAGATAAGCTACAAAGGACCTGTTAATCCTAGCACTATCTACTCTGAAGGTGAAGTTGTACCTGTTAAAGCTATAAAGTATGACAAAGAAAAAAGACATCTTTCACTATCAATCAAAGCTGCTATGCCTGATCCTTGGAAAGAGATTCAAGATCAGCTAGAAGTTGGAGATTCTATCCAAGTTGAAGTTAGCAATATTGAACCTTATGGTGCATTTGTTGATCTTGGAAATGACATTGAAGGTTTCTTGCATATTTCAGAAATAAGCTGGGATAAAAACATTAAACATCCAAAAGATTATATTTCTGAGAATCAAGAGATTGATGTTGAAGTTATCGAAATCAATTGTGAAGAGAGAAGACTTAGAGTATCTCTAAAGAACGTTCTTCCAAAACCATTTGAAGATTTCTTGAAAAATTACAACACAGGTGATATAGTTAAAGGTATCGTTACAACTATCACAAACTTTGGTGCATTTATCAAAATTGGTGGTATTGAAGGTCTTTTACATAACGAAGATGCTTCTTGGAATAGAGCTGATAAATGTAGAGAGCTTTTAACAGTTGCTGATGAAGTTGAAGTTAAAATCATTAAGATTGATGACATCAACGAAAAAGTAAGTTTGAGCAAAAAAGAGTTAGAAGATAGCCCAATTGCAAGTTATGCTAAGAGCCACTCAAATGGTGATATTGTAACTGGAAAAATCAGAGACATTAAAGACTTTGGTGTATTTGTTGAGCTTGAAGATAACGTAGATGCATTGATTCGTACAGAAGATCTACTTCCAAACGATGAAGAAGAGTTAAAAATTGGTGATGATATTGAAGCTGCAATTTCTTTCATAGATGATAGAAAAAATCGTATTAGATTGTCTGTAAGAAGACTTTCTAAGCAAAAAGAGAGAGATGCACTAAAAGAGATCAATAAAGAAGAGAAGATGACTCTTGGAGACATCATTAAAGATCAATTGAAGTAATATATGCAAAAAAAGGTAACTATAGCGCTATTTGCTCTACTTGTTATTGCTTTAGGCATGGTTTTATTAAACCTACTTAATGAAGATAGTGGTAGTATGCAGATAGATGCCCAGTACCTTTCCCCTTCACAAAAAAAGAGTGAAGTAAAACTCAAAAGTAGAACTTGGTCAGAGGCTTTAGCAGTCTCAAAAGAGACCAAGTTCTCATTCCCCGTAAATGAACTCTACATGCGGATAGATTTGAAAAAATATATCCCTCCAAAGGTTAAATCTTATAAGTTGGTTGTAGATAGAGCAGACAGATACTCACTTTTTTGTATTGTTCAAACTCTATCTCAAATGAAACTTCCTTATGTTGTTGAGAAGAGAGATGAAGTTCCTACTATATATGTAGGAAGTAAAACAGAAGATGCTTTGATAGGTGTAGTAAAAAAATTAAGAGATTATGATATAGAATCAAAAATAATAGAGGTTTGGTTATGAAAAAAATAATAGTATGTGATGCAATACATCAAAAAGGTTTTGACCTCTTAAATGCCCAAGAGGGAATAGAGGTAATAGATGCTGTTAAAGTTCCAAAAGATGAGCTTTTAAATATAATAGGTGAGGCAGATGTTGCTATTACAAGAAGTTCAACAGATATAGATGAAAAGTTTTTAAATAGCGCAAAAAATATGAAAGCGATTGTACGAGCTGGTGTTGGAGTAGATAACGTTGATCAAGAGGGTTGTAGTAGACGTGGAATCATTGCTATGAATGTTCCAACTGCTAACACTATAGCAGCAGTTGAACTAACTATGGCACATCTTCTTGGAACTGCTAGAAGTTTTCCAGGTGCAAATAACCATTTAAAACTTGACAGAGTTTGGAAAAGAGAGAAGTGGTATGGAGTTGAACTTAGTGGTAAAAAGCTTGGCGTCATTGGTTTTGGAAATATAGGAAGTCGTGTTGCAACTCGTGCAAAGAGTTTTGATATGGAAATTATCGCATTTGACCCATATATTACACCTTCTAAAGCAACGGATTTAGGTATGGAGTATACTAGTAACTTTGAAGATATTTTAGCTTGTGATTTTATAACAATCCATACTCCAAAAAATAAAGAGACAACTGATATCATTGGAGCTGATGAAATAGCAAAGATGAAAGATGGTGTTAGATTAGTTAACTGTGCTCGTGGTGGACTTTATAATGAAAAAGCACTCTATGATGGTATAAAAAGTGGCAAAATTGCTTATGCTGGAATAGATGTTTTCTCTTATGAGCCTGCAACTGATCACTTTTTACTCGACCTTGAAAATATTTGTGTTACTCCTCACCTTGGAGCAAATACATTGGAATCTCAAGAGAAGATTGCAATTCAAGCAGCTGAAAATGCTATAAGTGCTGCGCGTGGTGTTAGTTATCCAAATGCGTTGAATCTTCCAATTAAAGCAGAAGATTTACCTCCATTTGTTGAGCCATATCTTGAATTGGTTCAAAAGATGGGATTTTTATGTGCACAAATCAATAAAGCTTCTATAAAATCTGTAAGAATTGAAGCAGAGGGTGAAGTTGGTGAACATGTAAAATCACTTCTAACTTTTGCACTTGTTGGTTCACTTAAAGAGTCAATGGGCGATAAGATAAACTATGTAAATGCAGAGTTTGTTGCAGAAGAAAAAGCAATAGAAATAAAGCATGAGGCACTTAGCAATGCAAGCGGTTATAAAAATAAAATAACAGTAAAACTTACAACTGAAAAAGGTGTTACAAGTGTAAGCGGAACAGTTTTTGGTGAAGATGAACAACGCATCGTTGGCATTAATGGTTTTAAATTTGATTTTAAACCAAAAGGTAAAATGATTATTTTCAAAAACTCTGATGTTCCTGGTGTTATTGCTGACATCTCTTCTATGCTTTCAAGTGAAGGAGTCAATATAGCTGATTTTAGACTTGGGCGTGATGAGCATGGTTTGGCAATGGCGGTTATACTAATTGATGAAAATATAGATAAAAAACTAATTGCAAAGTTAAATGAGTTGGAGACTTGTATTTGGGCGGAGTATGCTGTTTTATAATTTTGAGCTGTGTAAGTATGCCAATGAACTTAGTATGAATTCAAGTTCTACTTTACCTTTTTGTGACTAAAAAGTGATACAATTCTACCCCTTTTTCATTTTATAAATAACTTTTTCTTATTTAATAAAGTTTTTTTAAATTTATGATGTATAATAAAAAATAATAGCTATAAGGAGATGGTATGGCAAAAGTAGTAGTATTGGGTGGTGGTGTATCAGGGCATACAGCCGCTACTTTTTTAAAGAAATGGTTGGGAAGTGATCACGAAGTTATCGTTGTTACGCCAAATAGCATGTGGAACTGGATTCCATCTAATATTTGGGTAGGTGTCGATGGAATGAGTAAAGAAGAAGTTGTTTTTGAATTAGCACCAGTTTACAAAAAAGCTGGGATTGATTATAGACAAGCTAAAGGTGTGTCTATAAATCCTGAAGGATCAAATGGGCAAGAGAAGCCTTTTGTGACTATTGAGTACACAGGTCAAGAAAAAGCTGGTGAAAGTGAAGAGATTACTTATGATTATCTCATAAATGCGACAGGACCAAAACTAAACTTTGGAGCGACTGAAGGACTTGGACCTGACGGCGGGCATACAGTTTCAGTTTGTACCGCTGAGCATGCTGTAGAAGCTGCTGAAAAGTTAAATGAACTGATTGCCAAAATGAAAGCTGGTGAAAAGAAGAAAATACTTATAGGAACTGGACATGGAATGTGTACATGTCAAGGTGCTGCATTTGAGTATACCTTCAATGTAGAACACAAACTTAGAGAAGAGGGTGTTAGGGATAATGCTACTATAACTTATATTTCAAATGAGTATGAGTTGGGTGATTTTGGTGTTGGTGGTATGCATCTTAAAATGGGTGGTTATGTTACTAGTGGGAAAGTATTTGCAGAGTCACTGTACACAGAAAGAGATGTAAAGTGGATAACAAGAGCTCATGTTAGTAAAGTTGAAAAAGATAGAGTCCATTATGAGACTCTTGATGGCAATAATTATGAAGAAGAGTTTGATTTTTCTATGCTTATTCCTCCTTTTGCAGGAAGTGGAATGAAAGCTTATGATAAAGCGGGAGAAGACATAACATCAAAAGTATTTAACCCAGGTGGTTTTATGTTTGTTGATGCCGATTACTCTAAAGCTACACAACCATTTGAAACATGGAGTGCAGATGATTGGCCTTCAAAGTGTCAAAATCAGATGTTTAAAAACATGTTTGCAGTAGGTATTGCTTTTGCTCCTCCTCACCTAATTTCTAAACCAATGAAGAGTCCAAATGGAACACCAATTAACCCAACACCTCCAAGGACGGGAATGCCAAGTGCAATGATGGGTAAAGCAGTAGCACAGAGCCTTAAAGACATGATACTAAATGGTGCAACTGAACCAACTCATACTGCTAAGATGAGTGAAATGGGTGCTGCTTGTGTTGCAAGTGCTGGAAAAGGTATCTTTAGTGGAACAGCAGCGGCTATGACTATGTACCCAATCATACCTGATTATGATAAATATCCAGACTATGGAAGAGATTTAGATGGTACTTTTGGGGAGATTGGTCTTGCTGGGCATTGGTTGAAACATCTGTTGCATTATGCATTTATGTGGAAAGCAAAATTGAAGCCTTTTTGGAGATTAATTCCAGAATAAATCACTACATGTAGAGAAACAAGTACGACCGAAAGGGTGTGCTTTAGTCGCGAGGAATTTTTATTGAGCTTTGCCCAATAAAAATGTGATAATTAAATAGAAGGATTAAAAATGAAATTAACACCATATAGTCAAAATGACTATACACCAGTGCCTACAGGATTTACTAAGTTTAGAAGAAATTGTATTCCATGGCAATTCATAAGATTTATAGTAATTAACATTAAAATGACAGTACTTATTGTGAAATCTCATAGTTAATTAAGATAAAAATAGTCGTATGTTTGATATAATATGCGACTTTTAAAAAATGGAGTGTGTGATGAAATTGTTACTATGGCTGGCTTTTATAGTTTTGCCTATTTTTGCTTCAAATGAAGCATATAAAAATTTAAGTTTAGAAAATGCTATTTCTATTCTTAAAAAAGATAACTTGGAGATAAATGTTGCTAAGTTTGAGGAGAAAATAAAAACTTTTGAACATGAAATTGCTGTTGGCTACAATTACGGAAAGTTAGATTTCATACAAACCGCAATGAGATCTAATGATGCTGGAAATGTTTTTGGTTTTAAGTTACAAAGTAGAGAAGCTAGTTTTAATGATTTTGGTTTTGATGAGTTTTTGGGACAAATGAGTGGCTTGCCTGGTAATGCAGCAGAGTTACTAGAAACACAACCTAAAAATCTTAATTACCCAGATGCTAGAAATCATTTTCAAACAAAACTTACATATCAATTACCTTTGTATGTCGGTGGAAAACTAGAACAGTATGGAAAAATAACAAAAGCCTTAGAAAAAATGAGTAAGCTTGATACAAAAAAAATTACAAATGAAAAAGTGTACCAGCTGAAAAAAAGTTATTTTGATATATATCTTCTAAATTCGTATTTACATAATTTGAATATCATTAAAAACCATATGGTAAAGCTTGAAGACATGGCTCAAAGTATGATTGATGAGGGTTATGCAAAAAAAGTAGATTTACTAGAAGTTCAATCAAAAAGAGCGAATGTAATAAGAATGATCAATAAAGCTGAAGTAAATAAAAAATTGGTTTATCACTTTATATCTTTTTTATTGAATACCAAAGTAGAGTCAGTTTCTGGTAGTTATAAAAAAGTAGAAGCTAAAACACTTAACCTTGATGAAATACTGAAGCAAAATATAGATATACGAAAAGTAAAACAGGGCTTAAAAATAACCGATATGGCTATAAAATTAGAAAAGTCATCAAACTTACCTCAAATAGGAGCATTTGCTGAGTACGGAAGTGCCGACAATACTTTTTTAGGAGATTTTAAAGATCATGATGCTTACACCTTTGGCGTACAGTTGAAATGGAATATTTTCAATGGTGGTATTAGTAGTAAAAATATTGAAAAAGCAAGAGTGGAAAATCTAAAAGTACAATCCCAAGTAGATTTGGCCATAAAAGGTATTACTCTACAGGTAGAAAAAATTACAACAGAAATAAAAAGTTTTGATTTTGATATTGATAGTTTGACAAAAGAGATTGAACTTACAAGAACAATTTATAAAAACTACTTAGGAAGGTATCAAGAAAAACTTGTTTCTATCAATGATGTTATCATCAAACAGTCGCTAGAGATAGAAAAAATTTTAAAACTTAAAGAGATTCAAAATAGTAGAAGTAGTAAAATATTAGAATTAGAAAAGATAGCAAATGGAGGAGAAATATGAGAAATTATATAAAATTAATAGTTTTTTTATCAGTAATAGCAACTAGTATAAATGCAGAAGTACTGAATTTAACAGGTAGTGTTATTTCAGATAATCAAAAAATGATAACAAGCAGATATATGGGTTTTGTAATTGCAGTAGGTGTTGAAGATGGACAAAGGGTTAAAAGAGGTGACCTTCTTTATGAGATAGATTCAAAAGAGATTGATAGTGCAAAAGCACAAGTAAACCTTGCAATTTCACAGGCTCAATTAGCATCTCAAATGTATAGTAATCAATATCAAAATTTGCTATTAAATCTACAGCGACATAAAAGATTATTAAAAAAAGATATGGTTTCAAAGTATGATGTAGAAAACCTTGAACTTGCTGAAAAAAATTTAAAAGCGATGGTTGCAATCTCTAAAAAACAGATACAGCAGGCAAAAGCAAAGTTGCAAGAGGTTTTAAATCAGTATAAGTACCTTAGAATTACCGCTCCAAATGATGCAGTTGTAATAGCAAAAAATATAAAAGTTGGTGAAATGGCAATGCCAGGAATGCCTGCTTTTGTTCTTTCAGACTTAAGCAATCTTAAAATTACAACAGAGATTTCAGAGAGTAATCTTGCAAGTATAGAAGTTGGGCAAAAAGTTAGCTATGAAATACCTTCATTAAAAATTAGTGGTGAAGGAGTTATAGATTCTATTATTCCAAGTTCAAATCCTATGACACATACATTTAAATTAAAAGTAGATTTTAAATCTAAAAGTAAAAATATATACCCTGGTATGTATGCAATTGTAAAAGTTAACTAGGAGTTTTTATGCAAGAAAAAAGTGAATATAAAATCACAGATATTGCAGGAAAACTTGCAAAAGGTTTTTTACATAACCCATTAACACCACTTCTGGGAATTTTTTTACTGTTATTAGGTTATATAGCACTTGAAATTACACCAAGAGAAGAAGACCCACAGATTGCAATTAGTGGGGGAACCATCATGATTATGATGCCTGGAGCCACTCCAAAAGAGATTGACAATGTTATATTGAAACCTTTAGAGAGAAGAATTAAAGAGATAAAGGGTGTTGAACATATATATGGTGTTGCTGCTCAAAGTGTTGGTATTGTTAATGTTATGTATTATATTGGTGAGAATCGCGAAGAGTCAAACTTAAAGTTGTATGATAAAGTAATGCAAAATATGGATCAACTACCAAAAGGTGTAATGCAACCACTTGTGAAGCCTTTTGATATAGATATAGATGTTCCAATTATATCTATATTATTCTATTCAAAAGATGAAAGTAAAGTAGATCAAGTAGCACTGTATCAAAGAGTTAAAGCAGTTCAAAACAGACTTAATACCATAAAAAATGTAGCAAAAAGTGAGATAAAAGGTGGGCGAAAAAAGCAGTTTAATATTGAGGTTGATTTGGAAAAACTTTCAGGTTTTCATCTCTCCATGGGGCAGATTGTACAAGCTCTTAAATCACTTGCTGTTCAAGTTCCTGATGTTAAAAATAGAACAAAAGATGGTCAACTTGTTGTTTTTGGAATTAGAAATGCAATTGAAAGTGTCAAAGATGTAAATGATTTGATTATAGCTCAATACATGGGTTCTCCAATATATTTAAGAGATGTAGCTAGTGTATCATCTGGGGATGATATTCAAAATCATAAAAAAGTTGATATTACATATAAAAAACAAAATAAATTTACGTCCAATCAAGAAGCAGTTACTTTGAGCCTTTCAAAGTTAAGAGGAACAAATGCAGTTTTTATTGCAGAAGACATAGTTAACTCAGTTGAAGAGATAGCTCCAGAATTAGAAAAAGATGGCATAGGTTTTATTATTACTAGAAACTATGGGGAAAGGGCTGACGAGGCTGTTAATGAGCTTGTTTTTCATCTACTTATATCTATTGTGATTATTGCAATTTTATTAGTTTTTGTGCTTGGTTGGAGAGAGTCTGTTATTGTAACTTTTACTGTACCAGCCATTTTGGCAATTACAGTTTTTGTTGCATTTATGACTGACCAAACTATAAACAGAATTACACTATTTGCATTCTTACTTAGTTTGGGTCTTTTAGTGGATGCCGCAATTATTGTTATTGAAAATATACATAGGCATCTTCACTCGCATGACTCGATTGATAAAACAATGGATGAGATTGTGATTGAAGCAACTGATGAGATAGGTGCTCCTACAAATATAGCAACATTAGCTATCATTTTAACAATGGTTCCAATGGCATTTGTTGGGCAGATGATGGGTGAGTTTATGAAACCAATTCCTGCAAATGTACCAGTTGCACTATTTGCTTCCCTAATTATCGCATATATTTTTACACCATATATGGCAAAAAGATTATTGAAAAAGCCTAAAATGCACCATCATAATAAAAAAAATAGTGAAGTTATAAAGGAAGAAAAATGAAAAGATTAGAGTCATTCATATTTTCTATAATAAATAGCAAGTTTAAAAAAACGATAGTACTTTTAATAACACTTTTAGCTTTTATTGGTTCTATTATGATGTTCCCATCAAAGTTGGTTCTAGCAAAAATGTTACCAGGAAAAAGTGATAATACGTTCACTCTATATGTTGATGCTCCAGTTGGAAGTTCCTATATTGAGACTGCAAAAATATCTACATGTATAACAGATATATTAAAAAAAGAGCAAAGTGTTACAGATATGGAAATATTTAGTGGCATGGGTTCACCTCTTGATTACGCTGGACTCGTAAAAGGTTCTGGTATGAAGATGGGTGAAAATGTTGCAGAAATAGTCGTAAATCTTACAGACAAGCATTCAAGAGATGAGAGTTCATTTAATATGGTTCATAGATTAAGACCAATTATACAATCTAAATGTGAAAAACTAAAAGATGGAACTTCTATAAAAATGATAGAACAGCCCTCAGGTCCTCCTACTCTTGCTTCGGTTGTTGTTGAATTGTATGGAAAAAACCCAAAAGAGTTACGTGAACTCTCCATTAGAATCAAATCTATTTTAGCATCAATCGATGGTTTAGTAGATGTAGATATAATGCATGATGAGATTTATAAAAAGTTTGAACTTATAATCAACAAAGAAAAACTAATAAAATCGGGATTAAGTATAGAACAAGCAAATCAAATATTATATTTATCATTTGAAGGTATGGAAATAGCTGTTAAAAATAGCGAAAACTCATTAGAACAGATTCCTCTATTCTTGGTTTTAAGTGATGAAACTAAGAATCTATCCTCATTCTCTAAGCACGCTTTACAAAAAAAGTTATCATCTTTGAAACTGATGAATAAAAGAGGTATGATGATACCATTGAATGAGATTGTAACTATCAACAAGATAGATTCAAATCCAATAATAATGACAAAAAATCTTAAAAAGATGGTCAATATAACGGCAGAAACGGATTTAGTTTCACAAGTATATCCGCTTTTAGATGCTAGAAGTAAAATTGAAGATACCCTTTCTAAAGAGTATAAAGTAGAATCTTCTCACCTTTTCGATTTTAAACTGACCAATAAAAAGACAGATGAAGTTTTTGATTTAGTATGGGATGGAGAGATGAAAGTAACTATGGATACATTTAGAGACTTAGGAGCTGCTTTTATTGCTGCACTTATACTTATCTTTTTACTTATGGTTATATATTATAAAAGTTTTGCTATTAGTGGAATCATCCTCTTAGGAAGTTTTCTCTCAATTATTGGAGTAATTGTAGGGCATTGGATAATGAATATTTTTACTGCTGATACATTTTTTCTTACAGCAACTTCTCTTATTGGTTTTATTGCACTTATGGGCATTAGCTCAAGAAACTCACTTCTTCTTATTGACTTTGCAAAGTCACTGATAAGAGATAAAAATATGGAAAAGAGAGAGGCGATAGCTGTGGCAACAGCGACTAGAGCAAAGCCTATTTTCTTAACAGCAGCAGCGATTATACTTGCTAGTACACTTTTAGCAAGTGACCCTATATTTGGTGGATTAGGTGTTGCTTTGATATTTGGTACAGTTATAGCGGTGATAGTATCTTTAATATTTGTTCCAGTTTTAATGGATAACACTAAAGCAATATAAATTTTATGAGGGTACTAGTTACCCTCTACTATTTAGTTATTAATAACTCTTTTTTTGAAAACATTCTCATATATTTATAAAATATTGTATATTTTTTAATAGACTCTAGTTTTTTATTTTTTCTTCTATCCAAAACTATAAAAACCTCTTCTAACGCTTTTTTTTCTTCAATACTCAAATTAGTCATATATTGCCCTTATATATTTCTTTAAAGAAATATAGTATACACTATACATTGTTAAATATAAATTAAATTGTATTTTTTATGTAGTTTACGTTATATAACACCATATTTAATTAAGATTTAAATTATAATAAGTTATATAATAAGCAGTTTTATGTTTATTTTATACGAAAAAATGTACAAATAAAGTTGTAATGTAAAATTAGGTATAATCACTTAAAAATTTAGGAGCATTATATGGCTACAGTAGGAATGAGCGACCTTAAAAAAGGCTTGAAAATAGAGTTAAATGGAACACCTTTTAAAATTGTTGAATATCAACATGTAAAACCAGGAAAAGGTGCAGCTTTTGTAAGATGTAAAATAAAGTCTTATGCAAATGGAAAATTGATTGAAAAAACATTTCATGCAGGTGATAAGTGTGAAAAACCAGATCTTGAAGATAAAACAATGCAGTATCTTTATGATGATGGAGAGATGCTTCAGTTCATGGATACAGTAACTTATGATCAGATTGGCTTGACTTATGACCAAGTTGGTGACGTATCAAAGTGGATTATTGATGGCATGAATGTAGAGATGCTTTTTCACAATGGAAAACCAATAGGAGTAGATGCCCCAGCAGTGGTTGAACTCAAAATAGTAGAGACTCCACCAAATTTTAAAGGAGATTCTCAAGGTGGTAAAAAACCAGCAACTTTAGAGAGTGGAGCAGTTGTTCAAGTTCCTTTTCATATACTTGAAGGAGCAGTTATAAAGGTTGATACTGCTAAAGGCGAATACTTAGAAAAAGTAAAATAGACTACAAATAAGGGCATTTGTGTTACTGAAAAAGTTTTATAAAAAAAGAGATGACAGAGTAGATATACATGCAACTTTACAAGAAGTTGTTGATAAGATGCACAGTAAATCTTTACGTTATATAGTTGTGCTTAACTCAAAAGAGTTACCAATAGGTATCTTGACAGAGCGTGATATACTATTTTTATATAATGAAGATGTTGACTTTAGTACAACAAATGCCTATGACATGTCAACTAAGGACTTAGTTAAGGCATATTCTATTAGAGAATTAGGGTATGCCCTTAACTCTATGGTTGACCATAACATAAGACGTGTTATCATTATAGATGAGAGAGATAAATTTTTAGGAGTAGTAGAACAAAAAGAGATTATTTTTGAGTTAGAAGCTAAAAATAGTCGTTATGATTTTAAGAGATTAGAGATGCTTCAAAGTAATTATTTTAAGTTCTTAGAAACAAAATTAATGTCACAAAGAGCAACTTTTGAAAAAATGAAAGATTTAGTTATTGAGGCGTATGATTTTGGTGATTCACAAGTTATCAGTTGGGCAAATAGATCAGCAAAAGAGAAGTTACATGTAAGCATAAATGACTCTATAAAAAAGATATTTCCAGATTCTATTGTAAAAGAACTAGTAGAAACATGTGTGAAAATGAATAATTACTATAAAGAAAAAGTTGAAATAAGTGGTAGATTTTATCGTCTTAGCGCAAGTAGTGTAAGTATGTTTGGTGCAAGTGTTATTAAAATACTTTTAAGTGATTTTACCGAATTATATCTTGCAAATAGAAAGTTAAATGAACAAGTTAATATCATGAGTGACTCTATGAGTGAACAAGAATCTATGCAAAATGAGATTTTTAATCAAGACTCTATTGGAATTGGCTATATTTCTATGAGTGGGCAGATACTTTTTGCCAATGAGTATATGATCAATCTTTTAGGATATACCGAAGAAGAATTGATAGGTAAAAATATTTTAGATGACATTACTTATGTAGAGGATTTAGATAAAACACTTGTAAATAAAAATGGTACAGATTTTGAAACAACTGTAGAAAAGAGGTATATACATAAAGATGGCTATCCCATATGGGTTCATATTACTATGTCTATATCAAAAAGAAAAGATGGAAAAGCCCAGTATATAATTGGTTTTGTAAAAGATATACGAGATAGGAAAGAGGGTGAAAAAAAACTCAAATTAGCTTCAGAAGTATTTGATAATACTAATGAAGGTATAGTAATTACAGATAGAAAATTAATGATACAAGCAGTAAATAGTGCTTTTTCAGATATATCTGGGTATTCAAATGAAGAAGCCATTGCAAATAGTGCATTTTTATTACGATCAACTCAGCATGATGAACAATTTTATAAAAAAATGTGGATCTCCATAAAAAAAGATGGTTATTGGAAAGGAGAGATGTGGAGTACAAGAAAAAATGGAGAAAGATTTCCTCAGTGGCTAAATGTTAGCACTATAAAAGATGAGCATAATAATATAACAAATTACATAGGAGTATTTTCAGATATATCTATGATAAAACAGTCTGAAGCAGAATTGGAGTTTTTAGCCCATCATGATCCTCTTACAAAACTACCAAATAGATTATTGCTTACCTCAAGGCTTTCACAAGCAATAAAAAGAGCAAAGAGAGAGAACTCTAAAATAGCAGTTTTATTTCTTGATTTAGATAAGTTTAAAGAGATAAACGATACTTTTGGACACTCTTATGGTGATGAAATACTAACTTCTGTTACTACTAGATTTAAGATAGCGATGAGAGAGAAAGATACTATCGCAAGAATTGGTGGAGATGAGTTTATTATACTTATAGAAGAGATGGAAGATATATCTGCTGTTGATCAAGTTTTAGTAAAATTGTTAAATGTTTTTAAAGAAGAGTTTTTAGTCTTTCAACACTCTTTTAAACTTACAGCTAGTATAGGTGTAGCAATCTATCCTAACGATGGTAAAAAGATAGAGGATTTGGTAAAAAATGCCGATGCAGCTATGTATCAAGCAAAAGATGCGGGAAGAAATACATATAGATTTTATACTGAAGAGATGACAGAAAAACTATTTACTAAAATGCTTATGAAAAAGGAAATCGATAAGGCTCTAATAAACGGAGAATTCGAACTCCATTATCAACCTCAAATAGCTATTCGTAACGGTAAAGTTTTAGGAGCAGAAGCACTTGTAAGGTGGAGACATCCCAAAATGGGTTTAATGTACCCAGATAAGTTTATTGAGATTGCTGAGAGTACAAAACAGATAGTAGAACTAGGAAGAGTAGTTTTAGAAAAAGCTTGTATGGATGCAAAAAAATGGATTGATGCAGATCTTTTTAGTGGAAAGATAGCGGTTAATATTTCTGCTGTTCAGATAAAAGAAGATGATTTATATGAAGTAGTAACTGCAGTGTTGAAAAAAAGTGGATTAAGTGGACATTTTTTAGAGTTGGAACTTACAGAGAGTTATATGATGGAAAATCCTGAAGAAGCAATCAAGTTGTTCAAAAAACTTAAAAATCATGGGATTACATTGTCGATTGATGATTTTGGAACAGGTTATTCTTCCTTGAGTTATTTAAAAAAGTTGCCAGTTGATAAGTTAAAAATAGATCGTTCATTTATAATGGACATTCCAAGCGACAAAGAAGATATGGCTATTACAAGTACAATCATAGCAATGGCAAAAAGTTTAGGATTAAGTGTTATTGCTGAAGGAATAGAAACAAAAGAGCAACATCAGTTTTTGAAAGATAAAGGTTGCTATGAAGGGCAAGGTTATCTGTATAGCAAAGCTATTCCAGAAGATGAGTTCTTAAAATTTTTAAGTAGTCAAGTATTTATTTAAGGTAAGGTTTATGAAATATATAGTTCTATTAAGTGTGTTATTTTTGTTTTTTGGTTGTTCAGGTACTCCTGTTGATGCTAAGGCACTCTATAAAGAAGATTGTGCAAATTGTCATGGAAAGTTTGCAAGAAAATCAGCTTTTGGTAAGTCTCAAGTTATATCAGGTTTTTCAAAAGAACAGATAAAAAAAGCTATTATTGGATATCAAGAAAAAACATATGGCGGCAGTATGAAAAATCTTATGAGAAAACAGGTGAGTTCACTCAATGAAACTGAAATAGATGCATTGGCTCAGTATATTTCAACTATTAATGACTAAATTTCTTGATAGTGAAGTTTTAGACCATTTTCACCCATAACAAAGCCTTGGATTATGATTTTACCCTCATGTACTAAGTTATGATGATTTTTACATAGTGGTATGAGGTTATACTTATGGTTTTTATGGAAATGCCCTATGTTGCCACTTTCATCTGCATTTTGTTGCTCGTTGATATGATGGACATCAGCGACCTCTTCATCACATAAAGCACATTTGCTAAGAAATATATTTTTATTGTATTTGCTTTTTTTACGTTTTTTTAGAAGTTCAAGCTCACTAAATTCACCAGCTATCTCTTTTCTTATAGTGTAAGCATTGTCTATAAACTCTTTGTCCATGTGAAGTGATTTTGCAAACTCTAGTCCGTACAGACTACTACCACTTCCAAGTTCAAGTTTTCTATTGTAGATTAACTTGTCCTCTTTTTCATCATAACTAACTCCAAAATGAAGATAGATAAGTTTTTTTAGTTTTTTGATTCTCTTAATGCTTCCAAGTTGATGAAGGTGAGTTGCAAATATAAATAATGATTTTATGTTGTATAGTTTTTCCATTGCACTTGCTACTATTGCTAAGGCTGATTGTGTTTCAGTTCCATGGCTTATTTCATCACCCAAGACCAGAGAGTTTTTGCTTGCTCTATTGAATATATTTTTAAGTTCTAGCATTTCAACAGTAAATGTTGAAAGTCCTTTATAAAGATTGTCATGACTAACAATACGAGTAAAAATTTTATCAAAAGCCACAAACCTCATACTTGCACATGGCACAAAAAATCCAGCTTGAGCCATGATGACACTTATACCCAAAGATTTCATTAAAGATGATTTACCACTTGAGTTTATACCGTAGAGTAACATACCTCGTATCTCATCTTCTATGCCACTTTCAAGCATGATATGGTCGTGAGGTGTATCTTTTTCTATATCTCCTAGAAGAATGTCATTTGGAACATATATGCCATTCTCTTCACGTGACTCTATGAGTGGATGACGAAGTCCAATAGCCTCAATAAATCTTTTTTGACTATCCATCTCTAGCACATTAGGACGTGAGTAGTTATAAAGATTTGCACACTTTGCATTTGAAAGGGCAACATCAAGAGTCCCAATAAAACTGATGAGATGCTCAAAAGTATGAGAAAACATAGTCTCAATCTTCTCTAAACTCTCATCAAATCTCTGCTTTACCAAAGCTATCATTTTGACATTGGCTGTTGTTATCTCCCTTGAGATAGATTCTGTTAGCTCAGATGTAATCTTAACAGAGTTTTTAAGTACCTTAAAGCTAAAATCTTTGAAAAAGTGATGTTCTCCATCTATGGTTACAAAACTATCGTGTAGCCTATCTTTTATCATTGCATATCTATTTTTTG
>Ga0256845_1001219_pt1 | contig 21193 bp, 20 predicted proteins | sample RiftiametaG_FD_189101 | JGI IMG/M metagenome (GOLD analysis project Ga0256845, IMG submission 189101) | Tube worm associated microbial communities from hydrothermal vent at the East Pacific Rise, Pacific Ocean - Riftia | ecosystem: Host-associated > Annelida > Integument > Unclassified ...
TCTCAGCGGCGATGGTACTGAGGGGTAGACCTCGGGAGAGTAGCACGCAGCCAGTTTTATATTTTAAAAGACCGCCGATCCTTTGATCAGCGGTCTTTTTTTTGTCTATTCACTCCGTTGGCAGCAATAACAAAGTCAAGGATTTATTGAGCCTGTCCCCATATACGGTTTGATTTAAAATAATGTCCCAGGCAGAATACAGAAATAAAAACTTGACGTGTCTGAGTGGTTTAATTTTTTCAGGTTGAAGGGGTTGAGGCGGGTTCTGGGTTTTGTGCGTCGTTGCGATATGGTTTTTTGTTTTTTATAAAAAGTGGGTGCAGAAAAATAATTAGAAGGGTGCGGGAGGGGTGAATGATGTTTTAAATCTATTTTTTTTGTTTTTTTAGGCTGTTTGTTAAGGGAGTCTGATAAGATAAAAGAGAAATGGAATTTTTAGGAGATGTGAGTCTTGGAAGAAGAGATGCAAATTCAGGTGGTTGATTCGAATGGCGTGCGATTGGATGTTTTTTTGGCATCGGTTTCTGCTGATTTGTCGCGTTCTATGGGGAAGAATTTGATTCTTAAGAATTTGGTTTGGGTAAATGGGTCTGTTGTTAAACCGAATTTTCGTTTAAAGGTGGGGGATGAGGTGCGTTGGTCTGTTCCGGCTGCGCTGCCGTTGGAGCCTGAACCAGAATCTATAACATTAGATGTTTTGTATGAAGATGATGTGCTGTTGGTTTTAAATAAGCCTCCGGGAATGGTGGTGCATCCTGCTCCAGGAAATGAAACGGGGACGTTGTTAAATGCGTTGTTGTTTTATGATTCTTGTTTTGGGGAGGTCGAGCGTGCTGGAATTGTTCATCGTTTGGATAAAGATACTTCTGGGGTATTGTTGGTGGCAAAAACAGAGCAAGCACGTCTTGCGCTTAAAGATCAGTTTAAGAATCGGGAAACGCAGAAAGAATATTTGGCGTTGGTTTGGGGAACGCCGCCGGCGTGTGGGCGAATTGAGAATCAGATTGGCCGGCATCCTAAGAATCGAAAAAAAATGTCGGTGTTGAAGGAGGGGGGTCGTTTGGCGATTAGTACGTTTGAGGTTTTAGAACGGTTTGAGAAAATAAGTTTGTTGCGGGTGCGAATTGAGACGGGTCGAACGCATCAGATTCGGGTGCATCTTGCGCATTTGGGTTTCCCTGTGGTTGGTGATCGGGTGTATGGGCGGGCTCGAAAGTTTGATGGAGTTGTTCCGGATCGACAAATGTTACATGCTGAAAAATTGGGTATTATTCACCCTTTTAGCAAAAAAAAACTTTTGTTTAATGCTTCGTTGTTTTATGATATGTGTTCTTTTTTAGACACTTTAAGGGATGATGAAATAAGTGGAAGTAACATTGTATAATTTGATTGAGGATCTGGAGCAGTATTTAAAATATCAGCATGATAATGGCGTTGAACGTGTTGAGGTGGATCACGAAGTGTTTCGATCTTTAAATCAAATTGTTCCTGTTGTTTCGGCTGTTTCTGTTGAGAAGAAAAAGAAGATTCCGACCTCTTTTTCTACGTATGAAGAGTGGCAAAAGCAGATTGTTCAGTGTCGGAATTGTTCTTTAGGGCAGGGTAGAGTGTTTCCTGGTATGGGTTGTTTGGATCTTCCTGAACTTGTTTTTGTAGATGAATCTCCAGATCCTGAGATAACGAAACCTACGGCGTTATTACATGGGGCGGATGGGACGTTGTTGTTGAAAATGATTGATGCGATGGGTCTTGGGCTTGATCGGGTTTTTGTAACGCATGTTGTGAAGTGTGCGCCTAAAAAAGATCAGATGCCGAAACCTTCTGAGTGGGCAGCTTGCCAACCTTTTTTGAAAGAACAAATTCGATTGCTTCGACCTAAAGTTGTTGTGGCAATGGGTGCGACGGCTCTTCGTAGTTTAATGGGCACTGATCTTATTTTTACACAGGTTCGGGGTTCGTGGCAAATGATGAATGGGATTCGGGTTATGCCGACGTATCGTCCGTCTACGTTGTTACGTGATCCTACAAAGAAAAAAAAGGTGTGGTCGGATTTGAAACAAGTTTTAACGGTTTTGGGAAAAGAACCTCCAGTTCGAAATAAATAGAGATGGATTCGGAATTAAAAAATAAGAAGATTGTTGATAAAAAAAAGGAGCATTCTGACATTGAATTGGTGACGGATGCTCAGCTTGGGGATGTTGTGGCGTTTGATGAATTGGTGGAACGTTATTATGGAAGGATTTATGGGCTGATATATAATATGACGAGTAATCGGGAAGATGCGGAGGATTTGGTTCAAGAGGTTTTTGTGAAGGCTTTTGCTTCTCTTCCACGATTTAAGGGGAAGTCTTCTTTTTATACGTGGATTTATCGTATCGCTATAAATAAAACAATTAATTATAGGAAGAAGCGTAATGCTAAACGTACTTTTAGTTTGGATCAATTTGATCAGGAGATAAAAACCGATGAGCTTTATCATGATTTAACGAGCAAGGGGTCTCCGTTACGAAATCTTAATTTAACGGAATTGCAAAAAAGATTGAACAAAGCATTACAAGGGTTGTCGGAGAAACATAGGGCTGTTGTGATTTTGCATGATATGCAAGGCATCCCACACGAAACAATTGCAAAGATGGTTGGTGCATCGGTCGGAACGGTTCGATCAAGACTTTTTTATGCGCGTCAACAAATGCAGAATGAACTGGCTGAGTTTATTAAATGAAAAATGAATTGAATTATAAAAAACATGTAGAGGTGTTGGATCCGAACGATCTGTTTTTGCAACAACTCTTGCATTTAAAAGGATACGAACGTCCAAATTCTGAACGAATAGATCGAAGTAAACAGAGTATTATGCGGCAGATTCGTGAGGTTAAATTGACCCAGGTTAGTCTGGGTGAACGGATTGAACTTCATTTGCCTTGGCTTTTTGCGGAGCCTCGGTATGGGATTGCTCTGTTATTTGTTATTTTTGGATTGTTGCAGTTTTGGGGGGTAACGTTGCAAGAATCGCATCAGGTAAAGGGAGATGTAGCTGTTAAGGAGCTTTCTCTTTTACATCGGGTGGAGTTGAGTTCTGATGCGGTGGTATCTCCAATCACAAATCAGGCAAATCAATTGAAAGAGATCTCAAATACTGATTTGATTTTTCAGGGGGTGGATGAAAAAAAATCGTTGGGTGAATTTGTGACGGGGATAAAGGAAGAAGAATAAAAGGTTTTTTTTATACGTGGATTTATGTGAGCTTTTCTTTAGTGAGGAATTGCTATGGTTCTGTTTTTCGGTTAGGTTGTTTTGAATTATAAAAAGTAAGAAATAGAGATGCAGATTTTTAATCAAAACCGAGAGATAAAACGAGTGGTTATATTTTTTATTTTTTTTCTCTCTGTTTGTGGAACGGTTTTGGCTGGAGTGGATGATGTTATTCGCTCGTCGAATCTTGCTGCAAATTATGCAGCATTAATTAATTTTGCGTCTGAGCCATCGATTTCATCTTCGCACTTATGGATTCATGATGACCCTGATGCAAAAACAAAATTAGGTGTGACGAAATTTCCATTATATCATGAATTTAAATTAGAGAATCATGAGTGGAGACCATTTGTTCAGGTTACATTTGGTTATTTAAACATGAAGCAAGGGATAGAGATTCTTAATGGTGCGGAGACGGTGGATCCTGTATGGAAGTCATATAGTATATCGGGAGGTGGCGGGGTTCATGTTCACCTTTCAGAGAATTGGAGTATAATGCCGGCGGGGGATATTGGTTATGCTCGTTTACAGAATAAAGTAAGTTATAGTGGTCCTGTTGGAAATATTGTATTAAAACCGTTGTTTAGTGGAAAGTTGTTTGGATGGTTTGCAGATACTTGGTTTGTAAATACACATCTTAGTTTGAAGCATGAAAAAAAGTTTGAAAAATTAAGGGTGCGGTCCTTTTTTGGTGGAACGTACAGTTATATACGAAGTTTTGATAGCACGAGTTCTTTTCAGGATATTAGTGAACATGTAGGAAGTATTCATTTAAATGTTGATGGGACATATCCTTTGGGTGTTTCTCCATGGGGAAATCCACTTTCTGTAATTGGGCACCTTGGGAATACTACTCTTGTTGGGAAAAATCGGAATGCATTGGGATTTTCTTCGGTGAATGAAGTGGGGCTTTCATTGTTGGTTGATTTTAGTCAATATGAATGGAAAGTTAGTCAATTGAGTGTTGGATTGATGGGGTTGTGGGGGAAAGATGTATATGGATGGTCGTTGCTTACTACTTATTCTTTTTAATGGATCGGTTTCGAGTTGTTTTGTGTGGTTTTGAATCGTCTCTTTTTTTGCGTTATTATGGAATGAAATCATTATTGTTTAATGTAATGACGTTGTTTGGAGGTATTTTTTTTTGAAATTTTAAATTTGTGTGGAAAACATTTTTATGCGTCTGTGTAAAATGATAACGTTACGGGCTTATTTAACGGAGATTTTTTTCATGGATTTGGATACAGTAAATGTGGAGTGGTTTGAGGGGCAGCTAGAGGCGGTGGGAGAAGACGTTTCGGAATTGATTGATCTGTTTGTTTCGATGGCTCAGGCGGATCGTTTAGAGGAAGCGATTGGCTGGGCGAAGAGACTGCTTCAAAAGTGTTTGGATGCAGAGCAAGCGGATGCGGCACTGAATGTTTTGGATTGGTTGGCGAGTGTAAATGCGGTGGATCGAGCGGATGAGACGTTGAAAAAGTTGTTTTCAAAAAATCGGAGTGCATTAAAGTTGGTGGAATCGGCTGGTTTTGGTGGGCGCCTTCCGGTGAAAGAGTGTTTGCGGCGGTTTAAATTTCTGCGTTCTTTGAAGGAGGGCATGCTTTGTTATAATGCGACGTGGGGGATGGGCGTGATCGAGGATATTGATACGTTTTATCAGAAGCTTGAAATTGATTTTGAGCGAAAGGGCGAGCATGAGATGGCGTTTAAATATGCGGCTGAGGCGTTAGAGATTTTAACGGATGAACATATTTTAGCGATACGGCATAATAATAAGGCGGAGTTGGATCGATTGATTAAGGAGGAGCCAGCGGAGGTGGTTCGGATTGCTTTGCGGAGTTATGGAAATATGCCAATCACACGTTTACAAGAGATGTTGTCTCCTGGCATTGTTTCGGAAGCGCAGTGGAAAAAGTTTTGGGCTGCAGCTCGGGGTGTTTTGAAAAATGATGCATCGGTCGAGATTCCTAAAAAACGATCGGATAATATTTTATTACATAAACGAGCAATGGAATATGATGATACTTGGTTTAAGTTGATTTTAGAGATTCGTGATATTGAAAAATTGTTTGAACGATTTAAAGAGATTTTGGAAAAATCGATTGAATATTCCTCGGAATTTGCGCAGGAAACATTAGCCAATCGGCTCGGGTTTATTATTAATGGTGCTCCGTCGGGTCGCCCTGAATGGAAGGCAGAAGGGTTGATTTTTGCTCGTAAGTTTTCTGTAAAACCGCTTAATGTAGATGAGGAAGCGGTGATGAAGGAGTTGGTCGAGGGGGATTTGATTTTAACGTTTGATCGTCTTCCTTCTAATCAGTTAAAGAATCTTTTAGTTATTTTGATCGAAAACGATCGAGAGGCCGTGATTGCGCGTTTGAGTGAAGTGATTCCTGTGGTGAGTCATCCTGTATTGAATGAAGTATTGGCTGCTCTTCTTGCAAATGGTGTGGAGGATGAGGTTCGTAAAATTATGACGAGTGCGGTTGCGCGGCGTAAAGCGAGTGCTCCGATGTTGCTTTGGTGTCAGCGTTCTCCGGAATATGTGGAGAAATGGAATTTGATTTCGGAGGGTGATTTGGCTTTCCGAATTCAAGAGGTGTTGGAGATTAATAGTGCCGGAGCGATGCTTCGTGCGCAGAATCAATTGCGTGAACGATTTCAGCAAGAGAGTTGGTTGCATGTGGTGATGGATGCGATGACTCCTCAGCAGCGTCGCGATTTCTTACGTCGAATTCACGAAGGACATGGCTGGGATGCGTTAGACCGTAAGTCTGTGATTGCAAAAATGTTGCGAAAATATCCTGAGTTGCAGGACATTATTTTGCCTACGGGAGCGAAAGCGGTGAAGAAAGAGATTCCGTTTACATCGTCGCGTAGTTACGCAAAGCGTCAAGAGCATCTTGAGCGTATTATGACGGTTGAGATTCCTGAGAACTCGAAAGAGATCGAGGTGGCTCGAAGCCATGGTGATTTGCGAGAGAATGCGGAATTTAAATATGCCAAAGAGCGTCAAGGTTTGTTGATGGCGCAAGGTGCGCAAATGGCGGAGGATTTGGAGCGGGTTAAACCCAACGACTTTGCAAATGTTCCTACGGATGAAGTGGCGATGGGTACGGGTGTTGTTTTTGAGTATCCGAATGGAACGCAAGAAACCTATTTTATTCTAGGTGCTTGGGACCAAGATGAAGATCTCTCGATTATTTCTAGCGAAACTCGTTTGGCAAAAGCCTTTATGGGGCATCATGTGGGAGATGAAGTAGAGATTCCTGAAGGGGTCTGTGTTATAAAAGAAATTATCCCGCTTTCGGAAGCGATAAAAGCTTGGATCAAAGCGTAGAAAAAAGCGATGAGAAGAGGCTTAAAATTGGGTGTGTTTCTGACGTTGTTTGGGAGCACATCTTTGTTATTTTCCGAAGTCATTTTTGTGAATGGCGATTTTGCTGGGTTAAAATCGACTGGAAAATCTTGGACGAGTGCATTTTCTTCTTTGGAAGCGGCATTAGATGCTGCAAAAAAGAAGAAAGAACCAAGTGAGATCTGGGTTAAGGCAGGGATTTATCGGCCTGCTGGGACGAACCGGGCCGCCTCTTTTGTGGTTCCTGATGGAGTAAAAATATGGGGCGGGTTTTCTGGCACAGAGTCCAGTCGTTCTGAGCGAAATCCAAAGGCGTGGCGCACCATTTTGAGTGCTGATATTGGACGGGCTGGACGTGTTTCCGATAATTGTTTTCATCTTTTGAAATTGGGCGAGGGATGCGAGTTGGATGGCCTGGTATTTTCTTCTGGAAATGCAGATGGAGAAAAGATTAAGGATCAGTTTGGTGGTGCTTTTATTTTGAGAAATAAAAAAAAGGTGTTGATTCGAAATTGCACGTTTGAAAAAAACTATGCCAAACAAGGCGGGGGTGCTGTGGGGTTAACGGCCGTGAGCGAGGTTGTTTTTTCTAATTGTGTGTTTTATAGCAACTCCTCGTTGAATGGCGGGGCGATTTTTTTGCGTGGAAGTGGACGGGTGCAATTGCTGCGCTCTACCTTTTCATCCAATCTTGCTAAAAAATCTGGCGGTGCCATTGGGATGGAAAAAGGCGCGCAGATAAAAATAGAAACCTCGTGGTTTTTGTATAATCGAACGCAGGGGCAGGGTGGTGCGATTGCGGCGTGGGGAACCAAAGATCCCCAGGTAGATATTCGGTGCACGAAGGTGCAGTTTAATGACAATGTGGCTACTCAGACGGGGGGTGCTCTTTTTTGTCGTGGCTCGGTGGTGATGTTGGCAACGGGGTGTGCTTTTAATCGAAATGTTTCGCTGCATGGTGCGGGGATTTCGTATAGCGAGGAAGGGGCTTTAACACAAATCTCAAATTCAGTTTTTCGTAAAAACAAGAGCTCGAAAAGTAGCGAGGCTATTGTGGGCGCGTCTAAAAATAAAGGCGGCATTCCTGTTCCATCTACTGTAGAAAATCTGGGGAAAGTTAAGCCATCCGTTTCTGTTCCAAAAACCCTTCGGTTAGGAAATATAGAACTGTATGCTACGCGTGGACGTTCGATAAAAACAGATATGATTTTTTCTAAATCACCTTTTTCCGTTCTTATGATTGGGGATCTTACAGATTCTTATTTTATTTCGAATTACTCGCGTTTTCAGGCATTTGGAGAGCGGTATCGAACGCAATCTGTAAGGTTTTATTATCTCTATTCCTATCTTCGTGAGCCCGAAAATAATCGCTATATAAAAGCCTTTAGTTTGAGGGAACGTTTAAAGCAAATGAAGAAAGCAAAAAAGCTTTTTCAAACCACATTCCCGTGGATATGCGATGGAATGGATAATAAATTTGCTAAAGCGGTTTCTCGCAAAACGCATAATTTGTTTATTTTTAATAACCGTTCCGAGATTGTTTTTTCTGGAAATATGTATGATTTTAAGGAATTTCGTCAGGCTTTAGTTCGTTTGGCAGGCCCCCCTCAAGGTGGGGTGTATCGGCGTGTGTCTTCTCTGATTCCCCCGAATGGAGAAATAAAAACGGTGCACACAAAACGGATTGTTTTGAGTGCGGAAGATCAATTTAAGCCGTTACAAATTGTTCCTGCTGGCTCTCGAAAACCTTATTTTGTAAAACTTCGGGTTGAAGCAAATGAAAACCTCCGAACCACAAAAAATGGGAAACTGTTTCTTTCTTTTCGGTTAGATCCGCTCTATTCGGTTAAATGGAATAATTTAGGAGCAACCTTACGTTACGCTATTGAGGTTCCAAAGTGGTGTGCTATTTCTCCCTCGCAAAATCAAGCACAACGGGTTAAAGCCGCTATTGATACAGATCCTCGTGAATTTTTGTTGGATGTACGGAATTGGTCTGAGAAGAAGGACTTGGTTTTGACGGTTAAATATGCCGTTCTAAAAAGTAATCCAAACCGAACCTTTAATATTGAACAGCGATATATCATTCGTAAAAAAGAAGATCCTTTTGGAGGAACGGTTCCAAGATAATCGGAGCTGATTTTGTCTGTTTTCATTCGCGAAATTACTCCCATCATTTTACTTTAAAAGGGTGTTTTAAAAATAGGGTTCAGGATAAAAGGAGGACAAACCTGCTTTTTTTATTGCGCTTTTTGTTGCTGGTAAATATCATTGGAATTCTTTTTTACTTAAAGCTTATTTACCCCAAGGAAAATAGAACGAATGGATCTAACTAATGCACTTTTCTCTCTGCCGATTGCGAACATGGCGAAAGCGTTCTGGGATAGTACGCTTCCCGGTCAAGCTATTGTGATTCTTCTTTTTTTGGGTTCGGCGTGGGCCTGGACGATTATGGTGACAAAACGAGGGCAATTGCGTTGTGCTGAACGAACGACAAAAAAGTTTTTAGAGGCTTTTCGTGCAGAACGGAACGATCCCACCGCTCTTTTTACAAAACGTGAAAAGTATCCTGGCTCCCCGCTGCACATTATTTACACCGAAGGGTGTAAAGCTCTTGGTTTTGAGTTGCAAGCTCAGGGGATTGATCCTTCTGATCTGCTTATGGGGCATTTAACTTCCGATTCAAAACGGCAGCTTTCGCTTGGTCAGTTAGAAACCTTGCGTGCGGTGGTTGACCGTATGGTTGCGGATGAAGCTCTTATTTTAGAGGATCAAATGGGGTTGCTTGCAACCGCTGTAAGTTCGGCTCCATTTTTGGGGTTGTTGGGTACGGTTTGGGGCGTGATGGATGCTTTTGCGGGAATGGCAGAGTCGGGATCGGCCGCACTTTCGGCGGTTGCGCCAGGTATTTCAGGCGCTCTTTTAACCACTATTATTGGTCTACTTGTTGCGTTGCCGTCGATGATTGGTTACAACTTGTTAACGAGTCGAATTCGTTCGTTGTCGGTAAAGATGGATAACTTTGCTCAGGAATTTATTACATCGGTCCAAAATAATTTTGTAATTGAACGGCATTAACCTTTAGGAAGCTCATGGCTAGACGCACCTCCATTGTTTCATTAAATCAGATTAGCGACATTAATATGACGCCGCTGATGGATTTAACGTTTATTTTGTTGATTACCTTTATCATTACTTTTCCTCTGATCGAGCAGGGCATTGCAATTAATCTTCCTAAAGGAAAAGCGGCAGATATGACGCCTTCTGAGTCGCGAAATATTAGCTTGAATATCGATAAGCAACTTTATATTGATACTGTGCCTATTTCGAGGGAGGAGTTGCAAAGAACATTAAATGATCTTGCGAAAACGGCTCCGGACACTACAATCTATGTTCGAGCAGATAAAAAACTTCCGTATGGAGAGGTCGTGGATATTATGCGAATGCTCCATGATGCAAATATAACCCGAATGGCTTTGGTAACAGCGGCAGAATAATGAAATCATACAAAAACAGAGTGGCAATACGCGTGATGAGTATTCACATCTCTGTGATTTTTCTTGCACTGGTAATTCCTTTTTTGCGTGGGTGTTTTAAATCGAAGCCAAAGGAGATTACCACATTTATTGAGTTTGGATCTCCTCCTGCGGAACAGGCTAATTTTACGCCCGACTCTATGCCTACACCTACACCTCCCACGTACACACCACCACCGCCACCAAAAGATGTGATTCCTGAACCCACCAAGAAGCCCACCCCCAAGAAGCCTAAGCCAAAAAAAGACCCGCCGCCGAAAAAGCCTAAGCCTAAAAAAGACCCGCCTAAAGAAAATAAATGGAAGGCAAAAAAACCAGACGAAATTAAGCTTGGAAGAAAGGTTGAAGCTCAATCGAACAAACCCACTCTTACCCAACGTGAAATTGAAAAAACATTGGGTGGAATTGTAAATAATTCGAATCGGGTTGGAAACTCAAATTCGTTTGCGGCGTATGATGCAACGGTTCAACGGATTTTTTATTCGGCGTGGCAACAACCCGCTTCGGGGGGTCGAAAGCCTGCTAAAGTTAAAATTACGATTCAAGGAAACGGTCGTATTATTGCGCGGAAACTTGTTCAGAGTTCAGGTAATAGTATGTACGATCAAAGCGTTATGGGAGCAGCTCGACAGGTGTTAACGTTGCCGAGACCACCGAAGGGCTACCCGGACAGAACATTTATCATCAACTTTAAACTTGATCATTAAAAATGTACAATCGGAGCAAATCATGAAGAGATCTTTTCTATTATTATTTATCGCACTATTTTTGAGCCATGTGAGTTTTGCACGAGAAATTAATGTGGTAAAAACGGCTACAGGGAAAATCACGGTTAATCTTTCGGCTTTTCAAACGGGGAAAAGTCAGGCAACGCATCTGTTTTTGTCGGTATTAAAGGCGGATTTAAATCGATCGGGGTATCTTCGTGTGACCTCCTCTAGAGCGGCGGTTGATGTGCGGGGGAAATGTGTAGCAAATAGCATGAGCGTTCAAGCCACTTTTCATGTCTATAAAACGGCTACCCGAGCCCATTTGCTAGGTAAAAATTATACCCAATCTGTAAAACAAACTCGATCGTTGGCCCATAAGGTTGCCGATGAAATCCTGATGGCTGTTACGGGAAAAAAGGGAATGGCTTCGGGGAAAATTGCTGTGGTGAGTAATCGAACTCGATATAAGGAGTTGTATATTTGCGATATGGATGGACAAAATATTCGTCAAATTACAAAAGATCGAAATATTGTGGTGGGGCCAGGTTGGGCTCCAAGTGGAAAAGCGATTGTGTACACTTCGTATAAACGGGGTTATCCAAGTGTCTATTTAACGGGTCGATCTAAGCCTTTGGCGAGTTATCGTGGGTTGAATACGAGTGGAGCTATCTCTCCCGATGGGCGTTATATGGCTGTGATTCTTTCGGCAAGTGGGAATCCTGAATTGTATGTGATTAGTTTGCGGACGGGAGCGCTTAAGCGCATGACTCGTACACGAAAAGGAAATGAAGCAAGCCCTTGTTGGTCGCCCGATGGTTCGCAGATTGCTTTTGTCTCCGATGTGAATGGCTCTCCGCAAATTTATATTATTTCTAGTTCAGGAGGGCGTGCACGCCGGCTCTCTTCGGGAGGATCTGAAAATGTGGCGCCCGATTGGGGAAAGAATGGGATTGTATATAGTACTCGTCAAGGCGGTCGATATAAGATTGCAATTGTAGATCCCGTGAAAAGAACCTTACGCGTTTTGACAACCGATTGGGCCGATTATGAGGATCCAAGTTGGGCTCCTGATGATCGTCATATTGTTTGTTCTCGGACATTAAAATATCATTCTTCAATCTACCTTCTTGACACACTTAAAGATTCTCCTGTACGTTTAGTCAAAGCATCAGGAGATTGGTTTTCGCCAGCCTGTTCGCCATAAACATTTCAAGGTGGGAGTATAAGAATTATGAATATTTATAAATGGATTAGTTTTAGTGGGTTAGCAGTTTGTGCAGTCGTGTTAAGTGGTTGCCAAAACACCAATTCTGGTGGTCCAGATTCGGGCACAACACTTTTTGGAACGCCTTTGGCAGAAGGAAGTGAGTTTGGTGGTCAGACGGGTCTTCCAACCGATGGCGATCGTAGTATGTTTGAATATGTTTATTTTTCGTATGATAGCTCTGGTGTTGAATCGAGTGAAACACAAAAAATTGAAGCGGTAGCGAATTATCTTAACAATAATCCTTCGAAAGGAGTTATTCTTGAAGGGCATTGTGATGAACGCGGTAGCCGTGAATATAACTTAGCTCTAGGAGAGCGCCGTGTACTTTCTGTTCGGGATTATTTGATTAGTCTTGGTGTGAAAAATGCCGCCATTCAAACCAAATCTTATGGAGAGGAAGCTCCTTTAGCTATGGGACATGATAATGATGCATGGAGTAAAAATCGTTGCTGTGTATTTGCCATCTACACCAGATAATAAAAGATAAGAGTGGTCATTAAACGGACCACTCTTTTTTTGCTTGGACTCTTTTTATGAGTGTGTTTTCGCCGTTTCTTTCGGGTGCCATTGGTATCATAGTAACTATTGTGGTCTCTTTTTTGTTACTCACTTTAATTGCGAGTTACTATCGATTCCAAACCATTATAAAATTGGCGGAAAACACACAACCCGAAGAGATGGGATCAAGTCCTTTAGACATTCTTCATATTCAACTGGTTCGTTATATAGCAAGATCAACCCGAAACAACACCGCATTTTCCCTGGCAATAATAAAATTTAATTTGGATGATTTTTCGGTGCGTATTGAATCTCCGCTTGTACAACATTTGAAAACATGTATTCGTGAAAATGATACGATTTGTATTTATGATGATTCGAGTTTGGCACTTTTGTTGGAAATGGAACCCGAGGATTCTATAACCGTTTTTACTCGAATTATAGATCAGTTGGCAGAGCATAATGCGATACAAAAAGAGGATCTTAGAGTGGGGATCTCTTCTTATCCCGACCATGGAATGGTCGGAAAAATATTGATTAAAGTGGCTCTTGAAGGGTTGGAACAAACCACGATAGAACACTCGATTATTCAGCCAGAAATTGAATTGCTTGAGTTTGAAAAAGAGAACCAAACCGAAGAAAACGGGGAAGAAACACTCGCATTAAATCAAGAGAAACGAAAAGAGCAAAAACAACGAATGATTGATCCGTTGACGGGCGTTCTTAAACCAAAAGCAATTTCAATTTATATGCAACGGATGATGGGAGATATTCGTTACAAAAAAAAGAGAGCGGCACTTTTTTCTATTGGAATAAACGAGATGAAGCATCTTTCTGAATTCCATGGTGAACAAACAGCTGATGACATACTTGTTGGCGTGAGCGAAATTCTCCAAAATAATTTACGTATTAATGATCTAATTGGCCGACACGAAAAGTATGCTTTTCTTGTGTTGATGGAAACCAATACACAATTTGCCGCAATTATTGGAAAACGAATTGCGATGTTGCTTCATCAAGGACAAATTATTTCGAGTGGAAAACGGATTAAAATAAATACAACGCTTGGGATTGCTACCTATCCAGAACACGGTAAAAATTTGCATCAAATTTATGAATCGGCACAAAAGGTATTAGATTATAATCGTGCAAATGATATTCGTGCACACGCTCTTTACAATCCAGAAATACACGCACGCACAGTTGTGAAACCTATGCGAAGCATTAAATCTGTTCAAGCTTAAACCCCCATTCTCAAAAGGAGAACATCATGAAGTTAGGTGTAAATATTGATCACGTTGCAACACTACGTCAGGCACGAGGAACCAACTATCCCGATCCGTTGGATGCCGCTATTATGTGTGCCCGTGCGGGTGCACACGGCATTACGGCTCACTTACGAGAAGATCGTCGGCACATTCAAGATGAAGACATCTCTCGCCTAAAAAAATTACAATCGCTTCCCCTTAATCTTGAAATGGCGAATGTGGAGGAGATTATTGAAATTGCGTTACATATTAAACCTTCTGAAGTTTGTATTGTCCCAGAAAAACGACAAGAGTTGACAACCGAAGGGGGCTTGGATGTTATTCAACAATTTGATTCCTTAAAATTAAATATTAAACGTCTTGCTGAAAAGGAAATCGAAGTAAGTCTCTTTGTGGATCCAAAAATAGAAATAATAACGGCGTGTAAAGAGTCGGGAGCTCCTGTTATTGAACTCCACACAGGAACCTATTGCGATGCCTCTGTCGAAGAGCGTCCTGAGCTACTCGAAAAATTGATTGTAGCGGCTCGCCATGCACATAATTTGGGATTAAAGGTAAATGCAGGACACGGGATTAATTTAGAAAATATAGATGGAATTCTTAAGATTCCGCATCTTGATACCCTAAATATTGGACACAGTATTATTAGCCACTCCGTTTTTGTTGGTTTAGACCAAAGCGTGAAAGAAATGCTTAAAGCCATGCAGAAGTATAACAAATGAAAACCCTTTCCATTCAAGAAATACGCGATTTAGATCGGCGAGCCATTGAGAGTGGCATTGATAGTTTTGAGCTGATGCAAGCTGCAGGAGAGGGGGTGGCAACTGCCATTCGCCAACTTACATCCAATCATCAACTTGTGGATGCGCCGCTTCTGTTCTTAGCGGGACATGGAAATAATGGGGGCGATGCATTTGTGGCCGCTACGATTCTTCATCAAGAAGAGGGCGTGGTTGAGTGTTGGATTGCTAGTTCTGAAGATAAGCTAAAAGGCGACGCATTAACGGCCTTTAAAAAAATGAAAAAAGCGGGGGTTCCTTTTCAATTTATTCCTGAACCAGATGTTTGGAAACATGCCACACAATGCGGTACGGATGCCGAAGTGATTGTGGACGGTTTGCTGGGTACAGGATTTTCTGGTGAACCACGTTCTCCTATTGCTGAAGCCATTACGTTTATTCATCAAGCCGCAAATCAAGCTCTAATTGTCTCTATCGATGTGCCTTCTGCATGGTCTGTTCCCGCCGACCTCACATTGAGTATGGCCTTTCCAAAGACCGATCTGTTGCTTCCTGAACATATAAACGTAGTTGGAAATCTAGAGATTATTGATATTGGAATCCCACCTGATATTTCGGATTCATTACATTCCTCTTCCGAGTTGGAATTTATTCACGCTAGCGATCTTCGACCTCTTTTTACATGCAGAAAAAGAGATGCACATAAAGGAACGTTTGGGCATCTTCTTTGCATCGGTGGTTCGAAAGGATTTAGTGGAGCCATCACGTTAGCCTCACGGGCAGCTCTTCGTTCAGGAGCTGGGTTGGTTTCCGCTCTTGTTCCGTCAACCATTCATTCTATTGTGGCCACGGCTCTTCCCGAAGCAATGGTACACGACCAACCACCCGAAAGGGATTTTTCTGCCACGTTGTTAGGACCCGGCATGGGAGCAACAAAAGCCACTCAAGAGATGGTTTTAAACCAACTTGCGCACGCAGAAACTCCACTTATTTTAGATGCCGACGCCATTACCGTTCTTGTAAATCAAACAGAAAAGATATCGAGTGCCACACGTCCTATTATTCTTACGCCTCATCCAGGCGAGTTTGCTACGTTGTTTGGATTGCGGGTGTCCGATGTACAAGAAGATCGGGTGGGGCTTGTTAAAATGGCTGCCGAACGTCTCGGCGCAACGATTATTTTAAAAGGAGCTGGAACGTTGGTGGCTTCTCCTGGACAGCCCGTTACTGTTAATTTAACAGGAAACCCCGGCATGGCAACGGGGGGTTCGGGGGATGTTCTTGCGGGATTGCTTGCTGGACTTTTGGCTCAGGGATTTTCTGTTTATCCTGCGGCATGCGCCGCGGTTTGGTTGCACGGTCGAGCGGGTGATTTAGCCGCTGCCGAAAAATCACAACACACTGTTTTGCCTTCCGATCTTATTGAAAAACTTCCCGATGCTTTTCGCGAACTCTCTTGTCGTTAACGTGAAATATTTTCTTTAATTAGAAATTGGCTTAATCTGTAGCCGCTCGAACTTTTTCTACGAGTTGAATAAAGTCGTTTCGCCAACCGTTGGGATCCTTTCCTTGTGCTTTTTTTGCATCGTGCAAAACTTGATCAAAGCTCGCTTTCCCTTTGTATTTCGAGTTTTTTAGAAGGAGTCCAAATTCGGCTACTGCGCGACTAAATTGTAGATTGTTTGAAGGTTCTGAGTGTGCGACATCTGATTGTTTTAACGATTTAACAATGGAATAGCTTTTTCCTGTTTGTGGTGATTTATAATGTATATTTACCGCCATTAATTCATCGAAAGTAATCAGCTTTTTAAGCGGGTTTTTCGAGTTGGATGTCATGGCGATTGCTTTTTCAACAGGAATAAGTTCGTACAGAGCTGAAACTGTATGACCCGCACCTAGAGAATCGGTGTCAAGGGATCCATCGGCGAGATTGGCGGCTGTTATGTGTTGGTTCTCATATCCGATTAATCGGTATTCTTTTACATGAAGTGGATTGAATTCTACTTGAATATTCACATCCTTTGCTACGGTAAAAAATGTTCCGCCCATCTCTGAGACCAGCGCTTTTCGAGCATCGAGCAAGGTGGCAATTCGAAGATGATTTCCTTTTCCTTGATGCGCTACATGTTCAAGTTTTGAGTGTGTGTTTTTTTGATTCGAAAAATCTAAGATGCTCAATGAAATCTGAGAATCGCGATTTTGTTTTATGGCATGCAGGATCGATAAATTGAGGGGGGTATCGGTGGCTAGAATAATCCGGTTGTTCCCATTTTTTATAAAGTGGGCTTGTACCAATCGATATGCAGCTTCGATGCTGGTTTTGTCTTTTATTTCTATTCCATCTTTTAGATGTCCAATGGCTTCCATCATTTTTTGCTTGTCTGTGGTGGGCTTTAAAATCACTCTTTTTGTGGTTCCAAAAATAACAATGCCTAAGCGATCTTCTGGACGTAAATCTTTGACCATTCGACGCAGCGCCACTTTTAAAAGTGGAAGACGATGAGGATGCTGCATGGATGCTGAAGAGTTGATGAGCAATAGAAAGTTGTTGGGCGGAAGGTTTGAAAAATCGATCTCTTTGGTTTGAATGCCAACCAATGCAAGGGTGTGAGAAGGATTCCATGGACATACAGAAGCTTCTAATGTGATGCTAAAGGATGCATCATTTTTAGGTTTGGGATAATTATAATTAAAATAGTTTACCATCTCTTCGATTCGAACCACGTTAGGTTTGGGATGTCGATTTTCGTTAAAGCAGTGCCGAACCATGGTGTAAGAGATGGGATCTACATGGGCAGAAAAGGTGGAAAGCGGTGTGTTTATTACAGATTGGAAGGTGTTTTCTAACAGTTGGTTATACTGTTTTTGTGTGGTCGTGTTGGCTAATAACACCTTGGCAGAATCGGAAGAGCCGAGTGCGCTTGCTCCATTCTTTTCTCCCGTTATCTCTTTTGATATTTCATTGTAAAATTGAGCATAACGGCGAGGACGATTCGCTTTTTCTGTAGTTTGAAGCGAGATAAGAAATGCTGACGGGCCAAAACGAATGGTTTCGTTTTTTATGATTTGATCGGCAGTAGGTTTTATGGAATCGACTTTCTGATTCGAAAACCAAAGACCAAGAGAGAGTAAAATAAGAACTGTGGCTGCAATGGCCTGGAACTGTGGATTGAGCCAAATAGGTCGAGGTGTAGAAAGTGGTTTGGCAAGGATCTGTTCCACATTAAGATCTTTGGGTACAGGCGCGTGTGCTAATCCTCGATCCAAAAGAGCAAGTGCAGCTTGTTCAGACTCTAGTTGTGAACGACATCTATTACACGTTTTTATATGTTCTTCTAAACCCGTTTGTTCAGTTGTTCCCAGTTCGTGGTTTAGGTACGCTGTAATTTTTTCGCTATATATTGTACAATTATTTTTCATGCAATAATCCCCGCCTTTTGTAGACTTTGGGTCAATTTTTTTGTGGCTGTGTGAATTAATGTTCCCACATATCCTTCGGAACGATCTAAAATTTTAGCAATCTCGCGATACGACATCTTTTCTTGTAAACGTAAGACCAAAACCTCGCGTTCTTTGGGTTTTAAGACCGATAAATGTCGTAAAACAATGGCTTCCTTATCGATCTCTTTTTCGTTGTTTTCTTCTACGTTGGGTCTCTCTAAGGATTGCCGAAAATGTAACAAACGCAAACGCGATTCTTTTCGAATAAAATCAACAGCGGCATTATGTGCTGTTCGAAAAAGCCAGCCTTTGAGTTGAAGTTCATCTTGTATGATTTTTTCCATATTTTCGTAAAGTCGAATGAAGGTTAATTGCACCACATCTTGGGCAGCATCTTGGTTGTGTAATATACGTGCGGCATATCGTAATAACGCGCTCTGATAGGTCGCCATCGCCTCCTCTAACGTAAATATATTTGATTGGGAATCATTCCCGCCTTGTGGCTGACTTATCATGTTAATGACCTTTCCGATCGCTCCATTCTATTAATCATACGTTTCTCATCTTTTTTTCTTTGTGATTTTATGTACAAAAACAACAAAAGTAAACGAAGGGGTATTTGTGTTCATAAAACAATCGTTCTCAATGTGGTTTTTATCGCTTGGTGTGTGTGCTTTTTAGAGATGAAAATAGAAGTAATAAATAGTTTATTTAATTCGTTTTTACAATCATTTAAAGATTGTTTTAAAGGGGGGGAACAGATATAGATGAGTGTAACTTTTGAACAAAGGAGAGATCACATGATGAAAACAAAACAGATGTTATGGATACCAACGGCTTTTACGCTATCTATTATTTCACTTATGCTAGGATGTGCTTCAAGCCCTCGGCATGTAAAAAATATTAAAGAAAAGAAAAAAGAGGTTGTCATTGTAGCAACAAACAATGTTGCTTTTTATGCTCAAGATAAAACCTTTGATGCTAAAAAAGCAAAACAAGCATATTTAGATTTAATGGCTCGTTTTAATTATCCGATCTATGATCAATTAAAAACAGATGCGTTTAAAGTAACAGATTTTGGACTAGGTGATTTTGCTCATGTTGGAATGGGATCGGTTGCTTGGATAAATGAAAATTATCTAACAGGCGGGTATGCAGGAACCGAAATCTTTTTGCTTCCAGGGCAAATGATTGCAGAGTACAAAAATGAAAAATGCGATAATTGTCCTGCAAAACGGGAGTCGTGGTTAGTACGTTATGGTTCCATTTATTCTTTCACAGTAGAATCTACTCTCGGATTTTTCCCCGATGGAGTGGAAATTCCTAAGAGTCAGAAAGAGTGCGCGAAAGCGAATAATTGCAAGCTGATTACTGCAGGTAAATACGACACGCACGATAAGATTGGCGAGTGGCATTTTATTATGGGAGGAGAAAAAGGAGCAATCGTTACCCAATTTTCCACCTTCCAAAATAAGAAAGGAACGAAGTTCTCTAATCCAAAAGTCAAAAATTAATCTGAATGTTTAATTAATAGAGATAAAAAAAAGATTCTTCCTTTTTGATTGAGAGCTTTAATCCAGAAGGTAGAATCTAAAAAATGACAGATTTCGATGTAATTGTAATTGGTGGTGGTCCCGCAGGAATGATGGCAGCTGGTCGTGCTGCGGAGTGGGGTGCACGCGTATTGCTATTAGAAAAAAATGCATCCTTGGGCGAAAAACTAAAGTTGACGGGGGGCGGACGATGCAATATCACAAATGCAGAGTTTAATACGCGCACTTTTCTGTCTGCATTTGGGGAGTATAAAAAATTCCTCTTTTCACCTTTTTCCCGTTTTGCGGTACAAGAAACATTCGATTTCTTTTCTGATTTGGGATTGCCCCTAAAAATTGAAGATCAAAAACGTGCCTTTCCTGCCACAGAAAAAGCAGGAGATGTAATTAGTTCATTAGAGAATCTTTTATCACAAAATGGGGTCACTGTTAAAACGAGATCTGAAGTAGAAACCATTCTCGTACAGAGTCCCCAAAAGGTTCTTGTGAAAACCGCTCAACAAGATTTTACAGCAACGGCTCTGGTCTTAGCAACAGGCGGACTTGCTTATCCCAAAACGGGATCCTCAGGGGATGGGTTACGTTGGTTAAAAGAGCTTGGGTTTTCCCTTCATCATTCCGAGCCAGATTTAGTGCCGCTTTGCGTGAAGGAATCGTGGATAAAAGATTTGTCGGGTACGAGTATTGAAAAAGCAAAAATAAAATTTACAACATCGAATCAAACGTTTTTCTCTGAGATTGGCTCCATTCTTTTTACTCATTTTGGACTTTCGGGGCCAGTGGTTTTAAATAGTTCAAATCAAGTAAAGAAGAGATTAAAAGAAGGACCTGTTTTAGGATCTATTGATCTTTTCCCCGACACAGATTTTGCCCTGTTAGATCAACAAATCCTTGACGTATTTAATTTAAATAAAAATAAATTATTACAAAATGTTCTAGGATTCTTTTTACCCAAAGGTAGCGCAAATATACTGCGGCACCATTTGTCCGAGGGCATGCTCAATAAGCAAATACATACGATTCGTCAGGAAGAACGAAAAGAGATGGTAAAAAAGATAAAAGCACTTCCTTTTACTGTTACAGGAACAAAGGGATACGATTGGGCGATCGTAAGTCATGGAGGGCTTGATCTAAAGGCACTTGAAATGAAAACCATGGCAACACGAAAATACCCCAACCTTTTTGTAGTGGGAGATCTATTACACTTAACCCGTTCATCAGGTGGGTTTTCTTTGCAATTGTGTTGGACCACAGGCTGGGTTGCTGGCGAAGAAGCTTTTTATAAAAGCCAGCAACCCTCATAATTTTTTTTATATGCAGAGACTGTAAAAATGCGCATGAATTTACATAGGAGCTCGAATTGGTTCCTTCTGCAAATCCCTCAAACAATAAAACGGCTCATTTGATTGTTTTATTTTTCGTGCACCCGTTTTTCGTTTTGGTCCAAACCACTCCCGATGCGTCTCAAACACCTCTTCCACAAATGCCTTACTACCAATCGCTAATCCATCTCTAAAATAGCGAATCCGACAACTCAACAACTCCCGTTTCGATAACGACCCCCTCGATT
>Ga0256845_1001220_pt1 | contig 21193 bp, 20 predicted proteins | sample RiftiametaG_FD_189101 | JGI IMG/M metagenome (GOLD analysis project Ga0256845, IMG submission 189101) | Tube worm associated microbial communities from hydrothermal vent at the East Pacific Rise, Pacific Ocean - Riftia | ecosystem: Host-associated > Annelida > Integument > Unclassified ...
CCGCTTTTAACCCATACTTGTTTCTGAACCGGAGAATTTTTTAAAAAATATTTGGCATAGCCGTCTTCGCCGCCATGAGGTAAAATGTCCAAAACCCTGTCTCTTCCCAACTTTTGTGTCATCAATCTCAAAAAGTTGGTCATTTGTTTTGGATGCACCAAATTATCGGGAGCCAAACCACATCCGTCTTCCAAGTCTGCTCCTTCAAAACCATATGCCTTAAAAAACCGATTGATTTCTTCTTTATTCAAGTAGCCCGCAGCAGGTTTGTCTCCTTGAATCAGCAACCAAGCAAAGGCTTCGCTGAAATGATTCAAACTATAATCGTTGGTTTTTTTTGCCAACTCCAACAAAGGTTTTGACTGATGTTTCCAAATGAGTTTGTCATATTTTTTTTGTTCATATTCAACAAGAATTTTTTCTGATGAGATTCCTGCATCTTTCAATCTTTTTTGAAAAATTTTCAGAAAAGACATAGGAGGGTTCGGAATGCCGGCTTTAATCTTGAAATTGCCTTTCCCCGCAGGGATTGTGCCGAGAATATAACGTTTCATCATATAGGGAGCGCCAAAAACATAGGCTTCGTCATCTGTGTCTGCTGCAGCAGTTTTCACTTTTGAAATTAGTTCAAATCCGGGAATATCCGGAACAATTTTCACCACTCGGGTTGTTTGCCCCGCTTGCTCATTGCGCTCCAGATAAACATCTGCTTTGTTGTCTCTAAAATTGAAATTCCATGCGCCGGTGCCATAATAATTCCCTATATCTTCAATCGGCCAACTTCCGGGTGCCGGATAGCGCCATCCTCTGAGTTGCATGATAATATTGCCTTGTATTTTTTTAATATTTTTTTTCTTAATTTTAGAAATAATCGATGTGATATATTCATTGTAATTCTCGTCAAATTTCAAGGATGCAAAACTAGGATCGCCACTTGGAGAAAAAATCAAATTGCCAAACAAAGTTCCGTTTTTCACTTCACCATCTTGGAAAAGACTTGTTTTATACCGAAAAGATTCTCCGAATTTTTCAACAACTGTCAGTGTATAGAGTATTTTCAAATTAGATGCAGGCGCCAAATTCTGATTAGCCTGCTCCGACACAAGTGTTTTTCCTGTTTCCAAATCTATGATGGAAACGCCTATATGAGCACCTTTCAGAACAGGAGTGTTCTTAAAAATTTCCAACGCAGACAATTTTTTTACAATTGGTTTTTGGTTGATTTGCTGTGAGCTACATGCCTGAAAAATCAGCAGAAAAGCAAAAATTGATAGTTTTTTCATATATTTATATTTCATCATTATTCAATTTATTCTCTTTACCTTTCTTTATTAAACATCATTTCAATTTACACTAATTTGTATTATTTTGTAAACATGGGATGATAACTTATAACTTTCAGAATCATTTTGCTCTCCAACTTTATAAACTTTCAACTTTACGAACTTTCTCCTTTAAACTCATAATCATCCGACTTTTTCAATTCTGTATATTTTCCGGATTATCGCCCCGCAGCTTTCTGAAACGCACACGCGCATCCGTAAACCAAAAACTCCCGGGGTATTCCATGATGATTTTTTTATATAGTTTCTTTGCTGTTTCTTCGTCTCCCAATTTGTTTTCACTGATATATGCCATTCTGAACAACGCATCATCTTTGAAAAAATTTTCTGTTTCAATGCTCATAATCATCTGATAATTTTTCATGGCTGAATCAAATTTTTGCTGTTGCTCATAAATTTTTGCCTGCAACCAAAGCGCGTCGTCTTGGATGAGTTGTCCCTTAAATTCTCGATTGATACTATCGAGTATTTGAATGGCTTTCTCCGGATTTTTTCTAAAAATTTCAAACTTGGCACGCGCCAATTTTTTGAGTCCCGTATGCAAAGTGTCGCCTTGCTCTTTATTGTTGATAATCACCAAATCCAAGTCAAGTGCATCATTGGCAATTAAATCACTCGCTATGGATTTAACCGCCTTGAGCTGATCATGTGCCCATTCTACGTCTCCCTGAAAAAACGAGGCTCTTGCAATATCATAGGTTGCTTTATAGGATAACTCATTATTTGGAAAATCTTGTTGCACTTGTGTATAAAGAATCAGCGCTTGGTTGAACTGATTTTTATACAACAAAATGTCCGCTTGTTTCATCTTTAGCAATGCACGTTGTCTTTTGGGCATATTGATTTTTGAAAGGTTTTTTAATATAGACAAAGCTTTTTCGGATTGATTGAAATGAAAAGCCAAAAAATCCGCATATTGAAGCTGTAAGGATATTTTATTTCTTTGACTCCATTCTTCCTTAATATAAGTCTCAAATTGTTGCATTATTTCTTGCTTCCGTGTTTTACTTAAAAGATTTCTTGTGTCGATTTTTAACAAAGCTAATTTACTCAATTCACTGAAAATCTGTGTTTTATCTTCCTTCACGACAAATTTATAAATTCTTTTGGCTTCATCATATTTCTTACTGTATTTTGCCGTATTTGCCAAATGATAAATCTCACTGATGCCTGCTTGTTCTTGTCTGTATAGGCTTTTGAGTTGCAGAAAAGCCTTTTTATATTCTTTTTGTTGCACGTAGAGCCAATGCAAGAGTCTGTACCATTGCGGTTGCGGATTGAGTTTAATTTCGTTGATTAACAGATCTTTGAGAATTTGATTTGCTTCATTTGCCACATCCTGACTGATATATCGTGCAAAATAATATTTCACTCTGGCATCTGATTTAGGATTTCTCTTGATTATTTCCAAATAAGCTACAAACATTTGCTCAAGCATATTTTTCTCAGCATAGATTTGAGCAATTTGGTAAAAATGATTCGAATTATTGTCTTTTTGAACAGCAGTTTCATAGACCTTTAAAGCATCGTCTAACAAATAGTGCTTCATAAAAGCGTTCCCGACCGAATAGATAAAAAATGGTTTTTTAATAGCCGCATGAATGGCTTTATCATAATATTTTCTCGCTTTGATACTGTCTTTTTGCAACTGATAATTATAGCCCAAATAAACCCAAAGATATGGCTTATTTGTCCTTGTTTTTTTCATTTTTGCTTCGATAAGTTTTCCGGCGATATCATATTTCTCTGCAGATTGATACGCCTTTATCAAAGCCTGAAAATAGTTTTCGTTATAAGGCGCTTGCTTATACAACAACTCATATTCATAAATCGCCTTATTCAAATTTCCCTCGTCCAAATACTTTTTTGCCAACTCCGGATTTTGAGCATAAATTGAAAACGAGAAAAGAAAAATGACAATGCATGTATAAAACTTCATAAGCACAAAGTTAAAGAATATAAAATAAGTAACGAATGATAATATCAAATGCCTGTAGTGTTTGAGAATATTTCTTCCATTTCAAAGAATACACAGAAAAACATAATACAAAAACGATTCGTAATTTATTGTTAATCAGCTTGTTGTGATTTTGGCATGATAGTTGATTTTTATTAGGCGCAACCCTAAAATCAATTGCTATGAAAGTTTATGAAATGTATGAACGCCTAAAAAGAAAGTCTGTTGAATTATTATCAAAAGGATTGTTTAACGAATATTTCGACACTTTAATGACACTTTCAAAATTAGAAAAACAAATGATTGAAATGACCAGATTGAACTAGTCATCATTCAGATACAATATAAATCACATTGTTTTATTTTTGAGTTATCAACTTGAGTTATATTGAAGTCCCTAAAAAATTCCTGCTTTTGCGGGAATTTTTATTTTCCTCTCATTTTATCAAAAAAAATTTTAAGCATGGATTCGCTTTCATCTGCCAAAATTCCCTCTTCAACCTGAGTCTTCGGATGCACTTGACAACCCCAATGTGAATAGCCCCGTTTTTCATCAGATGCAGCAAAAACAATCCGACCGATTTGAGACCAGAAAGCTGCTCCCGCACACATCTGACAAGGTTCCAATGTCACATAGAGTGTACAATCTTTCAAATATTTAGAACCCAAAAAATTTGTTGCCGCTGTGATTGCCAACATTTCTGCATGCGCTGTGGAATCATTTAAGGTTTCCACCTGATTATGTCCTTTGGCAATAATCTGATTGTTACACACAACCACCGCTCCAACCGGAACTTCACCTTTTTGCAAAGCCAAATCGGCTTCTTGCAAGGCTTTTTTCATAAAATAGATGTCATCAAAAGGACTAATCATCAATCTAGTTTAGGTTATCGGCAAGTTTTCTAAATTCTTTCTTTGGATCGGCGTGTTTATATAAAACCCTGAAAACAGTGTCGATAATCGGCGTATTGGCTGAGGCATCATGTTTATTTTTATTGATTTTATATGCAGATTTTGCCGCATAATAACCCTCGGCAATCATGTTCATTTCCATCATGGCGGATTTTACGGTATATCCTTTTCCAATCATACTCCCAAAGGTTCTGTTTCTACTGAAAATTGAGTATGAAGTCACCAATAAATCTCCTAAATAAACGGAGGCGTCTATATTTCTTTTTCGATTATCAACATTTTTCTTGATAAAACGTTTCATTTCGCGAATAGAGTTTGAAATAAGAACTGCCTGAAAGTTGTCTCCATATCCCAAACCATGAGCAATTCCGGAGGCAATGGCAAAAACATTTTTCAGCACGGCAGACCATTCAATTCCATATATATCTTTGGAATATTTGGTTTTGATATAATAACTCGACAAAAATTCAGACATTTGTTTTGAAAATTTTTTTCTTTTGGCACCAATTGTCAAATAAGATAAGCGTTCCATGGCAACTTCTTCGGCATGACAAGGTCCGGCAATAATACCCAAATTTTTATCTTCAACATCTTTATACTTTTTCAGATGTTCACCAAGAATCAAAAGGCTTTCCGGAATAATTCCCTTTACTGCAGAAAAAACTTTCTTATTTCTTAGACTTTCCGTCAATTTATCCAACTCTTGTTTGATAAAAGCTGATGGAATGGCAATGATAATATAATCGGCATAGGCAACAACTTCGTTAATATCATTGCTTATTTTGATTTTGTTCATATCAAACAGAACTTGCTGAAGATATTTCGGATTATGCGCATGCATTTTCAGGTGTTCTAAAGTGTAAGGACTGCGTACGTACCACGCCACTTCATCTAGGTTTTCAACCAACATTTTCATGATAGCCGTTGCCCAACTTCCACTTCCCAAAACCGCTACTTTAGGTTTGTTTTGCATTATTTTTGATTTTTGGTTACACAAATATAACAAATCTCAAAGCATCTTTTGGCATGCTCTTTGATTTTATTCATTTGATGAAAAAATTAGCCCGTATATTATTCCTGATTGTTATAGCAACAAACCTTTCTTCTTGTGTGATAGAAGAACACCATGATTTGGCAGACAATGTCAACCAAATTTCATTGGGACAACTCATTCAGTCTTATGATTTGTGGTATGTTGATTTTGGCAGTACCTCGGGAACCGGAGATATTCCTTTTCTCTCCAGAGCATTTACGCTTAGTTTTATGAATGACGGGCACGTATATGCCAACAACAACATTGCCGGAATCGGTGTGACCGGAAATGGTTTTGGAATTGATATCGGCACTTTTGCGGTATTTAACAGAAATGGGATACTGGAAGTGAATCATATCATTGACGGAACCGTTCCTCTGGAAGTCAGACAACTTTCTCTAAACGAAATAGAACTCTATAGCCGAAGCGAAAACGTAAAATATATTTTGATTGGCTATCAAAAATCCGAATTTGACTATGACAGATTGTTTTATGAAAACATAACTTATTTCCTGCAAGAATATGAAGCTTGGTCGAAAAGTTATCAGGAAGCATCTCTGCCTTCTCCGTTTAATTTTGAAAATATTTTAAATTTCTATGCCGGTTCCAACGCTGATATTTTCAGAACATCGGAAGATACACCCAACACACCGATTGCTAACATCTTATGGAATTATTCCGGGACATATTCTGTCTTGAATACGTCTGCACAAGATGTAAAAAGATTGGAATTGAGCTATACGAGTGTTTCCGGATTTGAAAAGTTTGAATTGACTATTTTAAACGATCAAAAAATAAGACTTCAAAACTTATTCACAAACAATGTATATGAATTTGAAGGTCGCGGTTATATTCAATACCTCCGCCCTCAAAGAAATCTAAGAACAAGTAAAAAAATTGAAAAAAATCACTTCTTAAAAGTTTAGCTAACAATTGTTAGTTAATGGTTGGTTATTTGGTTTGTTACTCCCTTGTTATCTTTATGATGCAAGGGAGTTTTATTTTTCTTTCACCAATTCTTCATATCTCACCGGCTTATGTGATGCCACCCAAGATCTATAGTCTTGATAGCCGACTTTGTCTTGATAGGCTCTTGACACTTCCCAGATATGATCAATCGAATAGTTATCAGGAATATCTCCCGAAACAAAATCTTCCAAGATATTTTTAACTTTTTTATCGGTTTTGGAAACAACTTCTTTGTTATAGGCTTCCAATTCAATATCAAAAGCTTGTGTATTTCTTTCAAAATAGATATCGACCAGTTGCTGAGTGACTTTTGAACCATGGTCTTTAGCTGTTTTGATATTCCCTTTTCCGGTCACCGCGTTTCCAATGGCAAAAACATGTTCGTAGCCATATATTTGAGAAGAATCTTTGTCAGTGGTTTTAATACGGTCTCCTTCATAAGCTATTCCGGCAATGGGTTCCGGAACACTCCCTATTGAAGAAATGACTTGTTCTGTATTTATTGACATGGTCTCTCCTTCGATAAAATAGAGTTTGGCTTTTTCATCCGTTCTGTATTTTTGAAGAATCAAAGCCTTAAGTTTTCCGTTTTTCTCGATATAATCAACGGGCGTTGCTTCCGGAATAAAATGAAAATGAAATTTTTTCATATAATTATCCAGAATCTTTTGTGAAACTTTTTGTGCTTTTTCTCTGGCTTCGGAAGAACCTCCCTGCGGTTGTTTTAAAGGCATGTGTTTTGCTTTTCTTCTATAGACCAATGTGGCTCCTTTAATGCCTAAATCTTCATATTTAATATCAAATTGTTCCAAATATTTGTCAATGCCTTTTTTCTCCATCTCAAATTGGTTCACTCTTACATTCGGCATCTTGTTTTTGAGAGCTTTTTCAACCAATTCCATCATCACAATCTTGATCACATCAAGCGAGGCTAATCCGCCGCCAACCACCACAACACCGTCTTTGATATCATATTTCTTTCCTTTATAATCCGGCTCGTGATAATGGTTATACCATTTCAATAAATCATTTTGATAAATCAATTGTTTGTCTCTGAGCTTCTCAATACAGGGAACCGGCAGCGGTCTGTCTTTCCATGCACCATTGGCTAAGAGAATGGCAGAAAAACCCAAGTCTTCCAAATCTTGGAACGAAAAATCCTTTCCAATCTTGATATTCGGAATAAACCGAATGCCGTCTTGGTCTAATTTCTTATCGATTTCCGCTTCTTGCCGGTCTCGCAAGCCTACATGCCATTTAGGCAAACCGTCTTCCAACTTTCCGTAGGGTAAAGTGTTTTGATCAAAAACCAAAACTCTTATACCCAATTCAGACAACATATCGGCTGCTTCAGAACCGGAAACGCCTCCTCCTATAATGGCAACATAGTGACTTTCCTTCTGTGAAAGATCCAGAGTTTTTTTCCACATAATTCTACGATATTTGGATTGATTTGTTATACAAAGATAATCAAAAGCGTTTTTTCCGTTTAATATTTCGTATTTTTATTTTTTTATTTTTCCAATGCAATCAATGAAGAGTTTTTTGGTCTTTATACTTATGAATTTTTTCCTGTTGAGCTTCTCACAACAACCTGAAACAGACAGTCTGACAATTATGTTTGTCGGTGATATCATGAGTCATGGTCCGCAGATTAAATCTGCTTATGATCCCATTGCAAAAACCTACGACTATACGGAGAGTTTTAGATATGTAAAAAATATTTTTAAGCAAGCGGATTTTGTTGTCGGAAATTTAGAGACTCCTCTAGGCATCAAACCTTACAAAGGTTTTCCTGTTTTCAGTGCGCCTCCGGCATTGGTTGTTGCTTGCAAAGATGCCGGAATCAATGTCTTGGCAACCGCAAACAATCACGCTTGTGACAAGAAAAAGAAAGGCATCTTAAACACTTTGGATATTTTAGATTCTTTAAGCATTTCACATTTTGGAACTTACAGAGATGTTATCGCCCAAGATTCACTCACCCCGCTGCTACTAAAAAAAGGAGACTTCCGGATAGCTTTGCTCAATTATACCTACGGCACCAACGGAATGCCCATTTCTCCTCCGACAAGAGTGAACTTGATTGATACACTGAAAATCAAAAGAGATATCGACATTGCCAAACAGGCAAAATCAAACTTGATTATCAGCTTTATGCACTGGGGCACACAATATCAAGATCTGGCAAACAAGTCTCAAAAGAAACTTGTCACGTTTCTTAAAAAAAATGCTGTGAACATGATTGTCGGTGCACATCCGCATGTTGTGCAACCTATGATTTTTGAAAAAGACACATTGAAAAACAAAACTTCTTTAACTGCCTATTCTCTAGGCAATTTTCTCTCCAATCAGAGATACTTCCGTAGAGACGGTAGTCTTATTTTAAAAATCAAACTAAGGATAAACGAACAAAATCGGGTTAAAATCCAAAAAGTATCTTATATCCCTATTTGGGTATATAAATACAAGAAAGAGAAAAGAAATCATTTTGAAATTCTTCCTGTCAAAATCTTTAAAAACAAACCTGAATACTTTCTCGACTACAAAGACTACAGTCAAATGCTTAAATATTCAAATCATTTGAATCAGTTGATGAAAAAACACGGCAAAAATATATATGAAGAATCTGAATAGTTTTATTCTTCACGTAAAATCTTGTCTATTTTATGTGTTTTCTGTTTATATTTCGTTTTTATCATCTTGCCTTCGGTATTCAGCATTTTATCAGAGGGTGATATGAACATTATTCCCAAATTCAAGCCTCTTAGAACGAATAATATCCCCACAAAAACAACGGCATAAGGAATGAGTTTATTGATTTTATTTCTGACCGATACCGATACGAAATTGCCCAGATATATTGCCAGTGTCATCATAGGAGAAGTTCCCAGTCCGAAAATGATCATATACAAGGCTCCTAGATAAGCATCTCCCGTTGCCATGGCGCCAACCAATGCCAAATAGACTAAACCGCAAGGAAGAAGTCCGTTAAAAAATCCTATTATATAGAACCCTCCGGTTGATTTATTTTTCAAATAAGCACTCAAAGAGTTCTTAATAAAATAGACAAATTTATTCCATCCTGCCAAAGGCTTCAACCTAAGCACTTTTGATGATGGCACAAAAGCCAGAATAATCATCAGAAGTCCCATAATCAATGAAACTTTTTGTTGGAATCCCACCAAAGAAATTCCTTTTCCCAGAAAACCAAATATCAATCCGATTGCTCCATAAGCCGTCATTCTTCCCAAGTGATAAAGCAATGTTTGAACAGACATTTTCGCTTTATTTGTTCTATCAACAGGAAGAATGAAAGCAATGGGACCACACATTCCCAGACAGTGGAAACTTCCCATCAATCCGAGTAATAAGGCAGTAAATAAAATTGACATATTTAATTTATTGTGAGTTTTTCTTCTTTGAAATAAGGCACTTCATTAATTTTCCAATCAATGGATACGTCCCATCTTCCCGAAACAAAATCCGATTTTGGAAACCGCATGAGGTTCGTGCTATCCAGTTTAATCGAAATTTTCTTATCTAGTTTTTTTCTATCCGGTTTATATAAAAATATTTCCCCTGACAACGCTTCTCGGTTAATATAAGCGGGAAAAATAACACTCAATCCGTCTTTATTATTAACAATTTGAACTTCCACGCTCATTGAATCTGCATTTTTTTTCTTTGCCAAAACATCTCCATATTTCAGTTCCTGCTCATAATAGTCTTTCACAACCAATTCATTTGTCTTGAGTTCCTGAAAAGAAACATAGAAAAAATATAGAAAAGTGGTCATAAATATAGCAAATACAATCACCAAACTCCATCCCCAATTCAATTTAAATTTTCCCATTTTTATAATTTATTTATAAATTTTATTATCTAGCCGGAGCCATGAATTGTGTTTCATACGAATCCATGAGTTTATCTCCTTGATAAATTCCGATTTTTATTTTTTTCTTTCCTTTAATCTTTCCTTTAGGAACATCGACAAAAATCATCACTTTCTTAATTTCTTCCTTATCCAAACTAACATCTGTTCCTCCTGAAATAATAATTTTTCCTTCTTGATCGATGAGTTTCACATCAAGATTTTTCATCGGAAGGTTTGTTTTGTTGATCAATGTCAAGTCATAATAATTCCTAACATTTCCATCTTGTAGTTCTGTATATATTTGCCCTCTGACACGAAGTACTTTGGCTTGTAAATCTGTTCTACTGGCAAATAAAGTGATGAAAACTCCCATCATCAGTGCCAATACTGCCGTATAGAATTTCACTCTTCCCGTAAAGATTTTGGCATGCCCTTCTTCTATGCTGGTTTTTGATGCATAGCGAATCAAACCTCTGGGTTTTCCTATGGAATCCATAATGGCATCACAAGCATCTATACAGGCTGTACAATTAATACACTCCAACTGGGTTCCGTTTCTGATATCAATTCCGGTTGGACAAACATGAACACATTGTTTACAGTCTATACAGTCTCCCAGACCTTCAGCCTCTCTATCCTGATTTTTTTTGACAGGACCTCTTCCTTTGCTGCTTTCTCCTCTTTTATAGTCATAAGAAACCATAATAGTATTTTCATCGGTCAAAACACCCTGCAATCTTCCATAGGGGCAAGCAATGATACAAACTTGCTCTCTAAACCAAGCATAGACAAAATAAAAAATTGTTGTGAAAATGAAAAAAGCAAAAAATGCTTTGAATTCTGCAAATGGATTTTTCCAAAAATTAATCACATAATCTCCTCCGGCAAAATAAGCCAACATAATGCTGACAATGACCAAAGAAAGCGCATAAAAAATAATCCATTTCAGTATTCTTTTTCCATATTTTTCAGCATTCCAAGACATTTTATCCAACTTGATTTGTTTCGGACGATCTCCCTCAATGGCATATTCGATTTTACGAAAAAGCATTTCCATAAAAATGGTTTGCGGACAAAGCCAACCACAAAAAATTCTACCGTAAACCACCGTGAAGAGTATCAAAAATACAAGAGAAATCACAGCGGCTAATGCCAGTAGATAAAAGTCTTGCGGAAAAAATGGTTTGCCGAATACGTGAAATCTTCTGCCCAAAACATCAAAAAGCATAAATTGTTCTCCGTTCACTTTAATAAACGGGCCGATGGCAAATAATATCAACATCAAGGCGCTGACAATGATTCTATAGTTATGAAACCTTCCTTTTGGTTTTTTAGGGTGTATCCAATTTCTTAAACCCTCTTCACTAATGGTTCCTATACTGTCTCTATACGTTTCTTTTCCTTGTGTGCTCATTACGAAAGATTTTTAATCAAAATAAAGCAGTCTTTTCAAACTGCTTTATTTTAAATATTTGTATATCAGTTATTTAACTTTTGTTACATGGTTTGCCTTCTGCAGCTTTTGCCTTGGCAGGTGTTGTGCCTTGAAGACTCAACACATAGCTGGAAACTTTTTGAACTTTATCCGCTCCAAGAGCTTTCCACGGAGGCATTCCTTTGCTTGTTCCGTCGGTAACCAATTTGAATACGGATTTGATATCACAACCGTAGATCCAACTGTTGTCTGTCAAATTAGGTCCTACCAAACCGCCTCCGTCAGCCAAATGACAAGCTGCACAGTTTTTGACGAAAATTTCTTTTCCTTCGTCCAAAGCAGCTTTATCTGTTAAAACCGTAACTGAATTATCATCAACTATATTATTGTCTTTTTTATATTTTTCAACAAGTGCGGTTGCTTTTTTTACCTCACGTTGATACTCGTCTGCTTGACTGTCTTTTCCCATCACCGTATAGTAACCAATATAAAATACAGAGATAATAACAGTGATAATAAATCCTATTGTCCACCACGGTGGAAGTGGATTATTCAACTCTTCAATGCCGTCAAAATCATGGTCGAGCTTGACGTCACTTTCTTGTTCTATTGGTGTGGCTTTGGTTAACTTTTTGATTAAGCTATCCCAAAATGATTCATTCTTTTTTGCCATAATCTAATTCGTTTTTATCGTTTAATGGATATTGTTTTATTTCATCTATGGTCTTAGAAGGCATTTTCATCACAAAGATTATTATTCCTATAAAAATGATAAAAAATATCACCAAAGGAACTATATCAAAGATGCCAATGCCCTCTTCAGAAGCCAGATAATGTTTAATGTTTCTAAGCATTAATATTATTTTTTAGTTGTATCGGTTCCCAATCTCTGCAGATAGGCAATCAAAGCAACGATTTCTTTTTTACTTAAATCAACATTTTCTTTTCCAAATGCTTCAGCATAAGCGGCAACATCTTTTACGTTGTTGCTCATCAAATCAGCTGCAATTTCTTTAGCTTGCTTTTCAAGAGCCGCGGGAGCACTGCTAATTTGTTCATCTGTATATGGAACGCCTACTATTCTTAAAGCTTTCATTTTTGCTTGAAGATTCACAGGATTCAAATCGTCTTTTATCATCCAAGGATACTTGGGCATGATAGAGCCATACATCATTGATTCAGGCTCATACATGTGAGAGAAATGCCATAGGCTAGGACGTTTTCCTCCTTCTCTGAACAAATCCGGACCGGTTCTTTTTGATCCCCATAAGAACGGATGATCATAAACATATTCTCCTGCTTTTGAATAAGGTCCGTAGCGTTCAACTTCTGAACGGAAAGGACGAATCATTTGCGAGTGGCAATTGTTACAACCTTCTCTGATATAGATATCTCTTCCTTCTAATTCAAGTGGTGAATAGGGCTGAACTGCCGCAATTTTCGGAATATTTGAATCGATAAAGATTGTAGGTATGATTTCTACCGCTCCTCCAACTGCTGCCACCAACAAAGCCAGTATTGTGAACAATACTCCTTTTCTTTCCAACCAATTGTGGAATTGTTCTCCTTTTTGTCTGCTTGCAGGTATAACTGCCAAGGGCGCAGCTTCTTCCAAAGTATCTTCTACTTTGTGTCCTTTCACCGTTTTTACCAAGTTATATACCAACATCAAAGAACCTATAAAATATAGTGTTCCTCCAATTGCACGCATATAATGCATTGGCAAGATTTCGGTTACGGTGTCCATAAATTCACCGTATTTCAAAGTACCATCGGGATTGAATTGTTTCCACATTAAAGCTTGTGTCCATCCGGCAATATACATAGGCACTACATAAAGCAAAATACCTATTGTTCCAATCCAAAAATGTTGGTTGGCTAGTTTGACAGAATACAATTTTGTTCTATAAAGTTTAGGAATCATCCAATATAGCATTCCCATGATAATGAATCCGTTCCAGCCTAAAGTTCCAACATGCACATGCGCAACAATCCAATCGGTGAAGTGTGCAATGGCATTCAAAGATTTGAAAGACAACATCGGTCCTTCAAAAGTACTCATACCATAGGATGTGATTGCTACCACAAACATCTTTAAGATCGGATCTTCCCGCACCTTATCCCAAGCGCCGCGAAGTGTCAACAATCCGTTGATCATACCTCCCCAAGAAGGGAAAATTAACATCAATGAGAAAATGGTTCCCAAGACTTGCGCCCATTCGGGAGTTGCAGAATACAACAAATGGTGAGGTCCTGCCCAAATGTATAAAAATATTAATGTCCAGAAATGAATAACCGACAATCTATAGGAATAAATAGGTCTTTTAGCCACTTTAGGAACATAATAATACATCAATCCTAAAATAGGTGTAGTCAAGAAAAATGCAACGGCATTATGTCCGTACCACCATTGTACTACGGCATCTTCAACACCTGAGTATAAAGAATAACTTTTTGTTAGTGTTGCAGGAATTTCAAGGTTGTTGAAAACATATAGCATCGCAATGGTTACTGCTGTTGAAAGATAGAACCAAATTGCTACATAGATATGGCGCACACGTCTTTTGATTACGGTTCCCACCAAATTCCAAGTAAATACTACCCAAACAAGCACCACCAAAACATCAATTGGCCATTCCAATTCGGCATATTCTTTTGATGTGTTCAGTCCGAGAGGATAAGAAACTGCCGCCAATACAATGATTAACTGCCAGCCCCAAAAATGAATTTTACTCAATGTGTCATTGAACATTCTTGTCTTCAATAAACGTTGTGTACTGTAATACACTCCGGCAAAAATACCATTACCCACAAATGCAAAAATTGCCGCGTTTGTGTGTAAAGGTCTTAGTCTACCATAGCTCAGCCAAGGTAGTCCTTCCATGTAATGTGGAAACCAATATAAATAGGCCACCATCAGACCGACTGTGAACGCAGTTACTCCCCAAATAACAGTTGCCCAAGAGAATAGTTTCACAATCTTGTCATCATAATAAAATTTCTGTTTTTCCATAAAAATTAATTTTGGTTAATTATCGTTTTTTTCTATTTTTTCTGTTGAATCGTCCATGAACTCATCTTCAAATAACATTCTCACGGAAGGTGTATAAGTATCTTCGAATTGCCCTTTTTTAACTGAAGCAAGGAACAAGACCAAGAAAATCAGCGCAATAATCAGACTGATAAATATGGTAAGATATAGTGCTATCATACTTGAGTTTACATAAACTTTACAAATATACATCTTTTTATAAAATACAAAAAGATATATTATTATTTTTATCTATTTCTTTTTCAGGCTGTTAGAGATTATATTTGTTAAAATTGTGACAAATATAACAATGGAAATAGAGCTAATCGGCATCAAAATAGCTGCAACAATCGGGGTTAAATGATTGGTAACGGCAAAGCTTAGACCTATGATATTATAGACAAATGCAATGGCAAAACTGGTGAAAATAATATGCTTGGTTTGTTTTGAAATTTTTAAAAATCTATCAAATATTCTTAACTCCGATGCTTTTAGAATTCCATCGCTTGAGGGGGTAAAAATATTGGTATTTTCCGAAACTGCAATTCCAACATCCGCTTGTTGTAGTGCTCCGGCATCATTAAGACCGTCTCCAATCATCATCACTATTTTTCCTTCCTCTTGCAAAAGCTGAATATAATCCATCTTATCATGAACAGATTGATTAAAATAATAGTTGACATCGGCAGGCAGTAATTTTTCCAAAACGGGTTTTTCACTGTCATTGTCTCCGGATAAAATGACTAGATCATATTTGTTTTTCAATCTGTCAAATAATGGTGATATGCCTTCTCTATAGCTTCCTGTAAAAATAAATTTTCCAATAATTTTATTGTTTTTTGCAAAATAAACACTCGTGGTTTCTGTTTCTTCAGATTTCATGGAAACGAAAGATACAGAACCCAATTTATACTCGTCTTTTCCTTGTTGAGCAAACATTCCTTTTCCTACTTTTTCCTCAATTTTATCCAAATTAATTATATCTATACTCTCATATTTTTGATAAATTAATCTGCTCAAAGGATGATTAGAAGACTTTGTCATGGTTTTAATCACAGATTTATCGGTCTCCGACAGAACTTTTCCATCATAATCTACTTTATATTTTTCTTGAGATGTTAAGGTGCCGGTTTTGTCAAAAACAATGGTATCTACTCTCGAAATAGCTTCAATAATTTGAGCATTTTTCAGATAGAATTGATGATATCCGAATTTTCTCAATATATTTCCAAAAGCAAAGGGTGCAGACAGTGCCAATGCGCAAGGACAGGCAACAATCAGAATGGCGGTGACCACCCAAATTGCGGTGCCAAAATTGGAGCTGACAGCCCAAACAATTCCAGATAATAACGCAATTGACAAAATAATGTAAGTGAAGTATTTACTGATATTATCCGTTAAAGTTTTGATATGTATTGCCTTGGAATCATGAAAGGCTTCTCTGCTCCACAGCTTGGTTAGATAGCTGTTATCAACATCACTGATAGCTTCTATTTCAATAAAATTTCCAATTTGTTTTCCTCCGGCAAGCAACTGGTCTCCAACTTGTTTTTCGACCGGCAAAGATTCTCCGGTCACAAAGCTGTAATCAATCAACGCTTTATTTTTCATCAAAATGCTATCAATCGGTATAATTTCTTCATTTCTGATTAACAAGCGGTTACCCGGTTCAATATCTTTGATTTCTATAATTTGTTCAGCATCATCTGTTATTTTTGTCACTGCTATCGGGAAATAGGACTTGTAGTCACGTTCAAATGATAAATAGTCATAAGTTTTTCTTTGAAAGAATTTTCCTACCAACAAGAAAAAAACCAAGCCTGTCAAGCTGTCAAAATAACCCGCCCCCGTTTTGCTAGTGATTTCATAAGTGCTACGCAAAAAAAGCACTGTAACTCCTAAAACAATCAAAATATCAACATTGACGATTTTTTGCATCAAACCTTTAATCGCCGATTCAAAATAGTCTCGAGCCGAATAGAGCACCACAGGAAGAGAAAGCCCAAACATAATCCAACCGAACATCGGACTGAAACGGTTTATCCAAAAACCTTCAGATTGAATATATTCCGGCAGTGCCATCAACATCACATTGCCAAAAGCAAAACCGGCAATAGCCAATTGATAAATCAATTTTTTATCAGACTTTTTTTTGTCCTTGTCCAGGTCGTCCAAACTGATTAGAGGAGGATAGGCAATAGATGCCAAAATTTCTACGATATTGCGCAAACTCACATGGTCTCCATTATAAGTAATTCGAACATTTTTTGTTGGAAAATTTACTTCAGAATTTGAAATATTTTTATTGAGTTGATCTAAATTCTCTAACACCCAAATACAGGAACTGCAATGAATGTTCGGAATATAAAAATTTACAACTTTTGTTTTGCCATCATCAAATTCCAAGAGTTTTTTTTCAATTTCAGGTTCGTCCAAATAAGCGTATTTTTGTTTGATTGTCGCATCAATTTCATCTGTTTTTATTCCGGGGGCTTCATTGATGGTATAATATTGTCCCAAAGAATTTTTATTCAATATTTCATAAACGGTTTTGCAACCGTTACAACAAAAAGGTTTGTCGTCAAACCAAACGGTTTCAGACTCGGTCATTTCCAAACCACAGTGATAACAAATCAGCTTTTCTTTTTTTGACATTGCAGGATATTGAATGGCAAATTTAAAACAATTCTAAATAAAAACCTCTGCAAATGCAGAGGTTTTTAATTTTATTTTATTAGTATTTACTTTTGCTTATTTCTTGAAATTATCAACCACACTACCTTTTTTCGTAGAATAGTTAATTTTCAAAGCATTTACTTTTCTAAGTTCTTCTTTAATATCGGTGATAATTCCCATACCCACATCTGCATCTGCTTTAAGAGATGTCAACATCAGGGGTTTTTCTTCCTCTCTCTTTGTTGCTTTCTCCGCCAGCACAAAAGGACCTACATCCTGCACTTCTCTAAAGTCATCGTTTAACTGAATTCTAGGTGCTTTTCCATATTTTGCTTGATATTTCGGAATAGGTTTCCCTACATAAATATAGGATACCAGCCCTTTTTTTTCAATTTTCTTAACCTGATCTGCACTGGGCATTTTCACCATTACTCTCTTTTCTCCGTTTTCACGCATCACCGTAGCCACCATAAAGAAGAACAACAACATAAACACGATATCAGGCAATGAAGCTGTGGATATCGCGGGGGTTCCCCCTTCTTTTTTCATTTTAAATTTACTCATAATCCTATCTTTTTGGTGTTGATTCTGCTATTTTCTGCGGATAGATTTCTTTCACCGCCTTTTGTTCTTCTTCGGTGAGTTTGTCAAAAGGCTTTCCATATTTCTTCTTAGCATACTTGTTTCTGATGATATCATAAGCTGCTATCAATTCATTATACACAGAGATAAACTCTTTATAAGTTGTTTCTCTGGCGTGTTTGACGCTGATTACCGCTTTTTGCGGATTGTCAGATGAATTGGGATCTTTTCCGTTGTTTGTGATGAATTCAATGGTCTTTTGACGCACATCTTTCACATCTGCAAACTCCCCTTCTATCATCATCTGATCTCTTCCGTTTATGTCTATTGACAAAACGTTTTTCTCCTTGATGATAGGCGGAGGCGGTGTATTTTTGTCCGGTGGAGGTGGCAATTTCCTTCTCACCCCATAGTTACTTTCCATGGTTGTAGTAACCAAGAAAAATATCAAGAGCAAAAAAGCAATATCCGCCATTGATCCGGCATTGATTTCTTCTAGTTTTCTTTTAGCCATTATTCTTCATTTTTTGATTCCAGCTCCACTTGTTGTCCTCCTTTGGGTGAACCCAGAGAACCAAGCAGTGGCGACAAAAACATAGTCAACAATGCAATTGCTCCCAGAATATAGAACATATACAATCCTGTATCTACCCAACCTGATGTAGATGCATCTGCAAATGTTGTTGGACCATATCTCACTTCCTTGTCAGAAGCAAAAACAAATCTTGCCACCAAGACAATCACTGCAAATAAGCCGGCAAAAATCAAAGTCTGTTTCAAGATTTTAGGGTGCGTTACGATTTCTTTGAACCATACAACAACAGCTGCTATCAACGTTAAAATAAAAATGATATATGTAAATCTTAACATGCCGTTAATCGCGCCGTTGGCGTCATCCGGATTTCCTAATATTTTCACAAAGAAGAACGCTGCCACCAGTGCAATAACGCCAACGAGCCCTTTGAGGAATAAGATTAATTTTTTTTCTTCCATTTGTATAAATTTTGTTGGTTATTATTTTGAGTGCTTCACCAATAAATCTACTAATGAAATAGAAGCATCTTCCATTTTGTTTACAATACTGTCAATTTTTGCAATAATAAAATTATAGAATACTTGAAGTATAATTGCAACAATCAGACCAAAAACGGTTGTTAATAAGGCAATTTTAATACCTCCGGCAACTAAAGAGGGTTGCATATCTCCGGCAGCTTCAATTTTATCAAATGCATCAATCATACCGATTACCGTACCCATGAAACCAAACATCGGAGCCAAAGCAATAAATAATGCCAACCAAGAAACATTTTTTTCCAAGTGACCTACTTGCACGTTTCCGTATGATACAACTGCTTTTTCTGCAGCGTCAACACCTTCGTCCATTCTTTCCAAACCTTCATAGAAGATAGATGCAACAGGGCCTTTCTCGTCTCTCAACATTTCTTTTGCTCCTGCAACGCCTCCTTCGTCAAGAGCCGTTTCCACTTTTCCCAGAAGTTTGTTTGTGTTTGTGTCTGCAAATGAAAGATAAATAATTCTTTCAATGGCAATTGCCAAACCTAGAATTAGGGTTAATAATACGATGCCCATGAACACGGGACCTCCTTCAATAAATCTCTTTTTAATTTGTTGGTGAAAGCTCAGTTGTTTTGTAGCACCATCATCTTTGCTTTTTTCAACTTTTTTCACTTCTTCTTTCTTTGCAGCATCCGTTTGTGCTTGAACGTTTGATGTCACAAAAAACAACATTCCTACGATTGCCAGAATTGTAAATACTTTTTTCATTTTAGTTTTAGTTTAATTATTAATTTATTTTGTTTATCTGTTTTATTCTAATTCCCTCTTATAACTATTGCGGAGAGAGAGGGATTCGAACCCTCGGTACGCTTGTGACGCACACACGCTTTCCAGGCGTGCACCTTCGGCCTCTCGGTCATCTCTCCTACGCCACAAATATAAATTGTTTTAATTTAAGCTCCAAATTTCGTTTTTTTATTTATACGAAGACCTATTTCCTGACTTAAATAATGCGATTTCTTTGAATTATTATATTATCATTAACAAATCTGCCTTTTTGTTTAAAAATATATAATTTTTTATAGGCTTTGCTCCCCTCTGATTGAATGTTCAAATGTTTTTATAAAAGTCTCTTTTGATAATTTTTTTGTCAAGAGGTACATCATTTTAGCAATTGCCGCCTCCGAGGTGAGATCTTTGCCGTTAATTACGCCTATTTTCATCAACTTCCTACCGGTTTCATATTTTTCAGGTTCTATGCTGCCGGATTGACATTGTGTGATATTAACCACCTTTATACCTCTTTCTATAGATTTCTTTAGAGCCGCCAGAAACCAATCTTGCGTCAATGCGTTTCCTGTTCCGTAGGTTTCTAGAATTACAGCTTTGAGATGAGGGGTGTCTAACATGTGTTCCAACTGGCTTTTAGTCATGCCGGGGTGTAATTTTATAAGAACCACATTTTCATCTAAATTTTTATATACATTGAAAATCTCTGCAGGCAAGGGGCGTATTCTGTGTCTATAGAACTTCAGGTGAACCCCTGATTGTGCCAGCGGGTTATAATTTGGTGAATCAAATGCATTAAAATGTTCCGCATTTGACTTAATGGTTCTGTTTCCTCTCAAAAGTTTAAATTCAAAATAAATACATACTTCCGGAACCAAAGGTTTCCCTTTCTCATAACTTCCCGCAATTTCAATGGATGTGATAATATTTTCTTTTGCATCGGTGCGCAAGTCTCCAACCGGGAGCTGAGAACCGGTTAGTACAACAGGCTTAGATAAATTTTCCAGCATAAAACTCAAAGCTGATGCGGTATATGCCATGGTATCTGATCCGTGAAGAATCACAAAGCCATCATATTTGCCATAATTATCTTCAATAATAGACGCCATTTCTTTCCAGTGAGACGGTTGAATATTCGATGAATCTATGGGATGCTCAAAAGAAACCGAATCTATTTCTTTATCTATCAGATTCAATTCGGGGATATATTCCAGAATTTTTGAAAAATCAAAAGGAACCAAAGCTCCTGTTTTATGATCTTTAGCCATTCCAATGGTGCCTCCGGTATATATAATCAGTATTTTATTTTTACGCAACATCTTTTTCGTTTTGAAGTGCAACAAATCTATAAATAAAGTTTGAAAAAAAATATAAAATAATTGTTGTTTACAGAATTTATTTTTTTGTATATTTGCATCCTCAATTTAAAAAAGGTACCTTAGCTCAGTTGGTAGAGCAATGGACTGAAAATCCATGTGTCCGCAGTTCGACTCTGCGAGGTACCACTTTCAAAAAGCCACTTTCTCACTGAACTGTGGCTTTTTTAATATTTATTTATGCATTATTTCTACA
>Ga0256845_1001221_pt1 | contig 21192 bp, 8 predicted proteins | sample RiftiametaG_FD_189101 | JGI IMG/M metagenome (GOLD analysis project Ga0256845, IMG submission 189101) | Tube worm associated microbial communities from hydrothermal vent at the East Pacific Rise, Pacific Ocean - Riftia | ecosystem: Host-associated > Annelida > Integument > Unclassified ...
CCTGGTGATGGTGTTCCATCCGGTTTACCAATCCAAACGGCAATGCTATAAGTGGGGGTTAATGCAACCATTAAGGCGTCTCTGTGTCCATAGCTGGTTCCTGTTTTATGTGCAAGCCATGTTTTTTTTCGACTAAAAATACCGCTTCCCGAGTGTTTCTCTAAATTAACTTGCGCAAGAATATCAGCAACAATCCATGCAGATTCTTTTGAAATAAGAAATGTTTCTTCTTTAGGGGATTTTTTTAGGTACTTTAATTTACCTGCTTGCCCTGCCGATACAAAAGCACGATACGCACCTAATAAATCAACTAACTTTATACCGACTCCACCCAAGGCTAAGGATAATGATGGTTTTGAGTTATTTGGGAAATGAAATTTGACTCCGGCATTTTTCATTTGACCAGAAAATTTTATGGAACCTAAATGATTAAGAACTTGAACGGCCGGAATATTTAAACTTTGTTGAAGTGCATTAGTTAAACTAACGGGGCCTGAAAACATTTTTGTGAAATTATGTGGCGAATAATGACCAAACGATGATGGAACGTCTTGCAGTAATGATTGAGAATGTACAATGGATTGGTCAATTGCCATCGCATAAATGAACGGTTTTAAAGTTGAACCGGGAGAACGAATAGCTTGGTTCATATCAATATGACCAAATCGTTGTTTGTTTGCAAAATCACCCGCGCCAACATAAGCTAACACTTCTAACGATTGATTATTAATAACAATGGCTGAAGCTGATGTTGATGGTGAAAAACGATTAAGATAGTGTTTTATTTGATCGGCAATGTTAACCTGCAAATTAATATCTATTGTCGATTCAATGATAGCTAACTGTGGATTGTTTTTAGCAAGTCGTCTTGATAAAAGCGGTGCGATTAATGGACGACTATTAAATTCAGCATAAACCATTTCTTGCTTGGCGTATTCAATTTCATCTGCAGACCAAATATTAAATTGCTGCAATCTATTTAATACTTTATTTCGTGCGCGTTGAGCCCGTTCAGGGTATCTGTCTGGTCTAAATCGAGAAGGTGATTGTGGTAGAACGGCCATTAAGGCTGCCTCCGATAGGGTTAAATCTTTTGCGGACTTTCCTAGGTAAGTATAAGTTGCGGCTTCAATCCCTTCAATAGGTCCACCAAATGGCGCATAGTTCAAATACATTTCTAAAATGGTTTGTTTATCCAAGTGATATTCTAATTGTAAGGCTCGAAAAATTTGCCAAAGTTTTCCATGTATCGTTTTTGAATGAGGATCTAAAATTCGAGCCACTTGCATGGTTAAAGTAGAGCCGCCAGAAATAGCACGACCATTCTTAACGAACTGCCAAACAGCTCTGACTAATGCGAGAGGATCAACACCATAATGCTTCCAAAAATTTTTGTCTTCGTAACTAATTAAAGCTTTAATGTACTTATTGGAAACATTGGATAATTTTGTCGGGTATCGCCAAACACCTTGTTGATCGGCAAAAGCGCGAAGTGGATGACCATCTTTATCGACCACCAATTGAGAGAATTTTTTAATTTCTGTTGGTTCAATAAGCGGATAAACCTGATCAAGAAATTTGAAGATAATAAATAAAATAACGGGAGTAAATAATAGAAAGATAATCCAAAAACATTTTCGAATTATCTTTTTAATAAAATTTAAATTAACAGCAGATAACATCAAGCTTATCGTTCAATCACTTTAACCATTTTATTTGCAGCGGATAACGCTCTAAGGTAAGGGCGGTACATATCTTCAATTTGTGTTGCCGGCACTTGGTAGGTTCCAGGTGTTACCGCTCTCATTAGATAAAATAATACGGATGATTGATTTTTATCGATAGCTATAGCCGCGACAAATCGGTCATCTCTAAATTCTCTATGTTGAATTTCTGATGAGTATTCCCATTCGCGAATTGATGTTTTTTCTATCTTGATATCAGAGTAGTCTAATGAGAATTCTAAACCAGGATTTTCTAATTCAAAACCTGCGGGAATAAAGTCAACCACTAAGGCATCAGGTATTTTCCTTTTGCTAGCGGCATCGATCCTAACTAATACATACTCCCCACTTTTAACTTGATTAAGAACAATTGGCATACCCTTTAGATTGTAATATTGCTTCTCAACATTTATTCCATCACTGATTTGTTTTGGTGCTTCTAAGGGATAGCCTACAAGTTGTAAATCAACATATAAAGATTTCCCTTTGTTAAGCTCTACGTGAGATGTATTGTGGAAGTCTTCCGATTTTAACCAGCGTCTAAAAGCGCTTTGTTGATTTTTAATCGGATTAATTTTTCCACTAAGAGATAAATTTGCACTCCATTGTTGTTCAGTTGCATTCTTTAAAGACTCAGATAAACGATAAAGAGAAAAGCGTTCTTGCGTACTAAACCAACGTTTTTCTAAAAGACGATCGTTAATGGTATAAATCAAATCTTGATAATTAAGATCAGAATTATTTGCGATCAATTGACTTTCAGCAGCGAGCTTCATTACCCACGCGCTATCGCGTAAAAGGCTACCGTAATCGCCAGAATATTGCGATGTAAACTCATCAAAATTGAGTGCTTTATTCCAAAGATTTTTAGCTGAACGAGTATCCCCCAGTTTTTCATAAGCCGTTGCCAAGTGAGCCAAAGGCAGTGAAGATAAACTTAACTTAGATAGTTTGTTATCAATCTGACGAACCTGACTCAAAGTCACTTGGTTACTATGGGATAACAAATAGGCAGCATAAGCCCTAAACGCTAAGCCATAATGTTTAGCATTTTCAGTATAGTGGCTGCGTTCTGCATAACTTGGTCTCACAGAGTTAACATATCGTTTAATTCGTTCAATACCTTTGCTAATAACAGATTCAGGTACCGAATAGCCTGATGTTTTAGCTTGCAGTAAAAAGTCTAACGCATAAACCGTTAACCAATGATTTTCTGGACTTTGATTACTCCACAAGCCAAAACTTCCGTTACCTCGTTGCATGCCATTAATACGCTGAATAGCTGATTGGATATGCTTTGATTTGTTGCGTAAAACTTTTACACTTCTTTTATCAAATTTGAGTTCGGTCGAATTAATATTAAAATTTAATAATGGCCAAGCTCTACTTGTGGTTTGTTCTAAACAACCGTATGGATATTGTAACAATCCTTGTAAGTGAGTTTGGCTATCTAAAGGTGGAGTGGTTGATAGACTCAAAATTGCTTGTAAAGATTGCGCTTCATAAGCATTAACCAAAGACGGACTTAATTGAAAGTTTTCGCCTGAGTTAATGACTTTTCGATGTCTTACCATTTGTGCTGGATAAGGCGGTCTGATATCAATAAACCACGAACGATCAATGTTTAACGTTTGATCATCATTTGATATTTTTAATTGAATGTTTCCTCGGCCAATATATTTTCCAGCGATAGGAAATTTTTTAGTTATTTTGTCATTATCATTCAGAGTAATATTTAATGATTTAGACGTACTTCCCACGGCATGGCTAAATTGAATAGTGGCTTTTAATGTTTGTTTTTTTCCTGATAGATTTTGTAAATCAACAACAACAGAAGATTGATCCCCCTTAGCTAAAAAACGAGGTTTTGATAATTCAGCAATCAGTGGAGAGCGAACCGTCATAGTTTGTTCGACACTTGAAAATTGATTACCTGAAAAGGCTAGAGCCATTAAACGTAGCTCACCATTAAAATTAGGCAATTCGAGATTGATCGTGGCGTAACCGTTGTCGTCAAATTTTGTTAACTGAGAGAATATAGAAATAATTTGTACATCGGTAGTTGGCTCTTCACCACCACGAGAAAGTTCGGCATCACCACCAAAACGTTGCACCGCGAGTTTTCCGGTTTTATTCTTAATTAAATGAGCAAAGCTATCTCTAATGTTTCCTTGGTATGCACGTTGTCCATAAAACCACTCAAAAGGATCCGGTGTTTTATATGCAGATAAACTTAATACGCCGGTATCAACTGCCGCTAAAGTTACCCAAGTCGCTTTATTGTTCTTGTCAGTATTGGCGTTAGATACACTTTTAAACTGATCTTTATGTAACTTAACCGAAATGGTTTGCTCAGGTCTTACAATTTTAGGCGCATCAATCGTCATTTTAAACTGTCGTTCATTACGATAAAGTGGAAGCGCTAAAATACCTAACGCACGTTTAGGCAATTGTTTTAATTTAGCATTATTATTCTGTGTAGGCTGATTGTTGTTTGATTCAAGTTTAGCTTCATGGTTATTTGACACAATCATTGCTGTCACATAAATATCATGACGTTTCCAATCAGCTGAAACAGGAATATCAATTATTGTTTCATGTTGAGTAATAATTTTTTGCTGTTCCCAAAGAATATTATTTGCTTCTACTCGAATTAAGGCATTGCCTAAATGAGGTGTCGTTAAAGTGACTTTAGCTATTTCGCCAGCGGAGTAGCTTTCTTTATCTAACTGGATCCTAACCTTATCTGGTCTAGCACCTGAGATACTTGATTCACCATCGTTATCCCAATTCCATCCAGCAAAGAATCGATAGCTGTTTTTTAAATTTCCGTTAGAGTCTTTAATTTCAAGACGATAATTACCATAATCAACGGGTAAGCTAATCTCGCTACGTTTTTCTTTAATGTTAACATTTCGACTATAGACCTTGCTTTCTTTTTTAGAACTGTTGTAACCCCAACCATTATTATCACGACGCCAATAATAATTTGTATCTTCACGGATTAGGTTGATTTCTAATTCACCAAGTGAAAAGAGTTCTGCTGATTGATTAGCATTAATTATTTCAAAGCTGGCATTCTTAAAAGGTTCAGAAATTTTAATTTTTCTTTTATTATTTACACTTTGATCAAATAGAGTTCGAATGGCTATTTGTTCTTTATTAGCCCAAACATTCTGACGATACCGACGCGTAACTGGGCGACCGCCTGATTCAAATAAACTGGCTTCAAAAACTATTTGAGTAGGGAATTCTTGCTGTTGCCATTGATTGGGTAATAACCAACTAACCTCACCTTTATTATTCAGTTTTTTATCTTCTAAAGTGACTTCTTGAATGTTACTGTTTCGATGGGTTGTTGATTCTGCTAGGCCAAAATAAAAATCTTTAAAAACGTTAAGAGGAAAGTGATTAGGTTGAATTTTTATTTTTGCCGATATTTTATTCCCGGCGGCAGGTGCGCCATATAAATAATCACCTTGAGCCGAAATGTTAATATCTTTATTTGGTTTTTCAAATTTCGAATTTTTGCTATTGAGATCAAGTTTCATTGTTTCAGGTAAAAACGCCTCGATAGAAAACGAGTACTGAAAATTTGCGCCACTTGGATGAGAAGCTTCGAGTGACCACTCTCCGGTTGGTTCGCTTTTATCAAAGGATAAACTGCGTGTATAAAATCCTGTTTGTTGAGGGAACCATGAGAAGGTACGTGCCACTCTTCCATCAGGTCTTAAAAGTTTTGCCGTTAAAGGAACCGATGCAATTTCTTCACCATCTTTATTTCTTAATAATCCATTAATATGAATAGTTTCGCCAGGACGATAAAGATCACGTGGGCCATAAAGAAAAAGTTCTTGTTCTTGCTGTTGACGAGTTAATGATAATTGTTCTGATAAATCAAGTGCCGGAGAGGCTAATGATATAACCGCAAAATCATTATTATGTTGCGCGATAATGATTGAATTTTTATCAATGTTAGAAACTGAAAAATTTCCTTTCTCATCTGAAATAGCTTTTACTTGAATATCACCATTATGAGACAACACACTTAAATTAACCTTTGGAATTGATTGACCATCATCAATGGCTAATGTATGCAAATTAATTTGTTTTTCGAATTGAGTAACCTGTAAAGCGAGGTTAGTTAAATAGAAGGAGGTAACTTGATGGTCGTAAGGATATTCGCCTGCAGGCTTCATTACTGCAATGTATAAGCCGGGTTTTTGTAGTTCTTTAATTTGATGAATTGGCAGTATGGTGGTTCGTTTTTTATTTTTTGCATAATCTAAACTATAACGTGCGCTATAAGCGAGTTCAGAATATTGTGGAATTTGATTTACATAATACGAATAACCATTTAAACGCTGATTTAAAACTTTGCCAATTTGTTGTTGATAAACGCGGTGAAAATTAATATCAATTTCTTTAACGTTAACTGATTCTACTGGTAAGCCGCGGGTTAGTTTAGAAGGTAATATTTTTCCTTTATTAGAAAATGACACACTGTCATTTAACGGATTGGTCGTGACTTTTTCTTTTCTATCATTTGATAACCGTTGTCCATTAATTGAAACAATTTTAGATGAAACAACCACTTGATATTTTGTGCTTGGTTCAATGGCTTCAAAATATGCACGAGTTCTTGCATGATTAACGAACCAACTGCCATCTATGGGCTGATTTTTAATGTCGTAAACCGTTAATTTATTTTGAATATTTAAAGATAAATCTAAAGGCACAGAAAATGAAACCGCTAAAGCGGGGCCATTGTCATAAGGACTTTCATTAATATCAAGAACACTAAACTGCGTTAATTTGAAAGCGGTTTTTTGAGCCTCTAAATTAAAAGGTGTTTGATTATTTTGAAACGAAATATTGCTATTTTTTGGCGTAGCAGTGGATTCTTCATTGCCACATGCCGTGATTATTAATATTAACATTGCCGATATTGCATATTGCCAAAGCTTCATTTTTATTCCTTATAACATGATTTGTGATGTTCAATTAATAGTACTCGATAATTGTGTCTTTTAACAAAGATAAAGTGGGCAAAATCATGATATTTAGTTGATAGTCTATGTGGTTAATCCTACTAGAATACTTCATACAAGCTTTTCAGAGAATAAATAGCTATAAACACTATTGCTCTGTTGCTAGAAAAATGTCACCAATATTTGCCGTCATCGTAAAGCGCATGCAAAATCTTATATTTACAAAAGTACAGAGATTAATGGGCGCAACTGGGATACGCTAAGTGCAGAAAATAGTAGGTGGAAAGGATTACCATATGTTTGTTTATTCACCAAAATTAATCAGATTTTGCTCGTAAATTCGTTCATTCATGAATCATTTTTCGTCTAGCTTATGCTCAGGGCAAGAGCATTTTAATTTCCCTCAATAATCTCGGTCAGAAATTCCTCATCTATTAAAGCTATTTTACACTTACGTTTCAAACTGGTTTTGTTAGTGGTATTTTTCTTTAGTAAATTGAGTGTTAATCGGCAAAGTGCACTTGTCTTTCTAATCTCCTAGTTAATTAGAAAATCTGATCAATGATTTTACAATTAGTTCAATTTATAATGATCTTGCCTTGAGCTTATAACCTGTTCAACTTCACTCACCGTGTTTTTTTGTTAAAATTTTTTCCTGCATGGATATTTCAAGTGCAACGCGGCTTTCTAAATAGACTTAATTTCTTACTGCTTTGCTACACACAGCTTTGGGAGTTTCATAGCCGAGACATTTCATTGGGCTATTGTTGAATATTTTCGATATTTTGTCGGTATCGTGTTGGAAATATAATCAAGTAGCTTGTATTGGTAATTTTGTACACAATAATATATTTTGGCGTGTTTTATATTTATACTGAGCGCTTAAGATTGATAGCTTGTGTTTTCACTATTTTGATGTAGTTCTCTATAAAAGAGTGGTCTTGTGAACGTCTGAAACGTAGGGAATATCTGAAACGAATCAACTTGAAGAATGCTTAAGAATGACGCAATAGTTACATAAGGTTAGAAAACACGGCAAACGCATGACTGATCTGACCATTCATGCGTTTGCCGTGGGTTATAGATACACTTGTGAATCGACGTTTATGCGTTCTGCACAACAATATTTTGAAAGAGGAAACCGTGGTATTTATGGTGAGCCTATCAATACATCTAGCCCAGAAGGCGAAATAAACCATTTTGTAGACACAGTATTTGATACTTCATCGTCTAATTTTTATTTAGGATTTAACAAAGGAGAATTGCAATACACTTACCTTTTATTTGAGCCTTCTCAAAGTTTAGATACGGTTTTATCTCAAATTCCTGTGTCTAATAATTGGGTGCGTTATACTTCCGCCAATGAATTGCAGATGGATATACGAGCTGATGCATTCTCTGGTGGTGGCATTTACAATGCCGGTATTTATGTATTCGGTGGGGGACATAATAATGGCATGTCTGATGCCGTTGGTTATTTAGATCTTCGTCAATTTTCTACTTTAGGCTGGACAGAGCCATTTGCATCCACGGCAGACTACTTGAGTGTGGCCGATGATAGTTATTTAGCAATAGGCAATGAGCTAAATACCAGCTATACCGATAACGGCCTTTTTTCTAGAGGTAATTTAATGGGCCGATTGTCCGTTCATTCATATGATGGCATTGTGCCTGTAAGTGATGGATTCTATTTATTTGGTGGAGAGGAATCTTATGATAATCCAGAGCAACCAGCGCCAGCATGGCCCAACAGGCATGGTGCAATTTCTTTTTTTAACGGTACAGACTGGAGCCATGTCTCTACGGGTTTGAGTATCGTTGATGCTGGTAGAACGGCGGCAGTACTAAATGCTGACGATACGAATATTATTTATGTTATTTCTGATTGGGAATTATTTGAATACAATCGCACAACCAACCAATTCAATCTTTTATCTGCTACTCCTGTATGGAACACTGAAGGTTGGATAGAATATTGTAATGGTGAAATTGTAACAGGTGGAGGAATAAACAATAACCTGTTTACATTCGGCTCTTTGCCCTTTGAAAATTCTCAAACAGGCTCAGTTACCTGCGCAAATAATCAATTGTATGCTTACGAAAAAGGCACTATGTGGCGCTGGAATAATAGTTGGGAAGTTGTTGCTACAGGCGGTCCAACAGACCTAACTTATACTTATGGGCGTTTTGGTTACGATAAAGCACATGGTATTTTTTATATGGTAGTGGTTACAAATAATGAGTGGCAAACTTGGTTTGTAAAGCTCAATTAATACTTAATTGATAAGTGCCTGCGTTCAGAACTTAATTTTGAAGCTTTGTAGCGGCCATTTATTCTTTTTCCCAATACTGCTTTGCCCAATGAGTGGTTTTTTGCATAACTAATTTAGAACCTACGTTAACGTTATCTAAAACCTGTTGATTGAGTAGTTCTAACTTTTCATCAATATTAAAAGAGTTGTCTTCAGCAATTTTTATTAATTCTGCTTTTCTTAAAACATTAATGGTTGTTTTAAATAAATTCTTATCAAAAGATTCTGGTGCATTTAAGCTATAAAGTGCGGTAAGTCGCTGAGCGACTTGTTGACTGTTTTTTTCTAGTTTTCGGCGGCTCATTCTGCCTTGACCGGCATGGTTTGAAAGCAAACCAAGCATAATGGCGTAACGTATTAATGTTGGTCGTACAATTTGAGCTAAGCTAATCAATTGTTCAAATTCATGACTGGATTCAATCGGTCTTATAATCTGATTTTTATTTTCTATTAACAACCCAGAGTCTATAAATGATTGAATAATTTTTTCTAAAGAAAAGGTTAATTCTGTTTTAGTCCAGTGAATATAAAGTTCATCTTTTATAAATGGGAAAATCATCTGACAACGTTTTATTAAGGTTGATTTTGCCATTTTTTGGTTATTGATAAAGCAGCTTGCAACCAACGATTGTGTAATAAAAGTATGTAATATGTTATTACGATAATAAGTTAATAAGACCGCCGTTTTATCATCAGTTGTGACAATGGTTCCCATGGGGTTTTTAACTTCAAAAATAATTCCTAATGCTTTTGCTTGAGCTAATAAATTTTCTCCATTCTCTTCGGGAATATAGGTATTTTCACTGTAGCTTGTTTTTTTCATTAATTCTAAAATTAGATCAAGCTGTTCGACCAATTCTTTTTTGCCAATTGCCATGCGTTCTGTCGAAAGCAAAATTAATGCGACTAAACTAATCGCGTTGACGGTTGATGATGCATTGATTCGTTGCATAATTAATTCTGATAGCTCAGATATTTGCGGTGTTAACCAATTAGGCTTTGCACCAACTTCACCACGATGCTGGTTCCAGTCAGGTTGGCATTGATCGAGGTATTGGTTTAACAAAATAGGTTCCGCAAAGTTTAAATAAACTTTACCAAAATTTTGTTTTAATGTTTTTCTAATTCCTAAAAGTTGACCAAAGGATTCTTTTTTCTTTTCTGCACCACGTAACTCATTAATATAACTTTTTCCTTCAAAGATACGTTCGTAACCAATGTACACCGGAACAATCGCAATTGGTTTGCGAGTACCTCTTAGTAGCGCTTGCACTGCCATGGCGAGGATGCCCGTTTTTGGTGGTAATAATCGTCCTGTTCTACTCCGGCCACCTTCTGGAAAGAATTCCAGGGGAATGCCGCGATCCATTAATTGAAAAATATATTCATTAAAAATGGAGGTGTAAAGTTTGTTGGCGCCAAAACTTCTACGTAAAAAGAATGCACCTCCACGTCTTAACAACGGGCCTGCTGGCCAAAAATTTAAATTAATACCTGCAGCAATATGAGGTGGAACTAAGCCTTCGTGATAAAGTGTGTAAGATAATAATAAATAATCTATATGACTACGGTGACAAGGAACATAAATAATTTCATGGGTGGAGGCGAGTTCGCGAACCATTTCAGAATTACGAACCATAACGCCATCATAAATTTTGTTCCATAAATGTTTAAGGGTCGACTCCATAAAACGTACGGCTTTGTAAGAGTAAGCAGAAGCGATTTCTTTGGCATATTTTTCTGCAAGTTTAGTTGATTTCTTTTGTGTTATTTTTTTATTTTTAGATTCCCGAAGAATAGCATTTTTAACATTATCACTTTCAATAATGTTTCCTATTACATGACTTCTATTAGTGATAAGAGGTCCCATAGCCGCACGTCGTAAACGATGAAAATGAACTCGTAATGTTCGAGTTAATTTTGTGACTTGCATTTCTTCACTCATTCCAGCATGTACGACTTGATGTAAATTAATGGGTTTGGCTATCCTTACAAATGTGTTTCTACCTTGAAAAATAAAAAGAAAAAATTTACGTAGTGGATTGGCGCTTTCAGTATCTGTAAACATTAATCTCAATAACGAGTGTTCTTTGCCTGGATTTCTTCCCCAATATATTGAAAGAGGTAGAAGCTGATGTTGTTGTTTAGAATCTTCTTTTTGTTTTTGTAACAGTTTAAAAAACAATTGTTGGTATTTTGTGACTAGTTTGCCACCAAAACCAAAAATTGTTTTATTTTGTAGAAAAAATACCGAGCCATTTAGCACTTCTGTTGCATTAGAGGGAAGAACATGAGGTGTCGGTAAGTTAAGTTGTTTGGCTTTTTGCTTGAGCATTAACAGGCTACTGGTTGAGCGACGCTGCAAAACATAATAGATAGGCGCATTTGTATCAATATTAAGCTCTTTTAAAGGATTTTCAGGAAGTAGTTTACTACTGACTAAAAATTTAAGAGGCATTGAGACTAAGCTTTGATAAATACGGCTAAAAATCATATTGTTGTTTTATTTCCTAAGTGATGCAAGACGCATATAGACCCATTTTAAGCAATATACTGATGTGATGCTAGTCGTTTGCATGGGATCTTGATCTGAGACCGTAATAAATTTAATGGGTTAAAATTTAAACCAGAATTTCAATGGGTTGTGGGTGATCAAGAAAATCGCGCGGGCTGGCTGTGTAGCCGTAGGCTCCAGACTGAAATATAGCGACTATATCACCTATTTCAGCATGAGGCAGTTCATATTGATTAGCCATAACATCCAGCGGTGTACATAATGGACCAACGATCTGTATGGTTTTTTCAATAGGATGCTCCATTTTATTAGCGATGGCTACAGGATAATTTTTTCTAATTACTTGTCCAAAATTTCCCGACGCTGATAAATGATGGTGTAAACCGCCATCTAATAGCGCAAAAGTGGTGCCGCGTGAATCTTTAATATCTACCACTTCAGCAACATAAATACCTGAATCACCGACTAAATAACGACCGAGTTCCATGGCGATGATGGTTTCCCCAAACTCATTTTTAAATTGCTTCATTAGTGCTTCAAGTGGTGCGGCAATCGGCTCTAAAGACAATGGTATTTCACCTGGAAAGTAAGGAATTCCTAATCCACCACCAATATTGAGCGAATGAATGTCTTGGTTATGGCTTTGCTGTAATTGGGTCGCCAATTCAAAAATATTTTGATGAGCAAGAACAATCGAATCACTATTGAGATTTTGTGAGCCAGTAAAAATATGAAAACCTCGAAAATTTAAACCATAATCACTTATTTTTTTGAGCATTTGCGGCACAAGCTCAGAATCAATCCCAAATTGTTGGGAGCCGCCTCCCATTTTCATACCTGAAGATTTTAATTCAAAATTGGGGTTCACTCGTACTGCAACATTGGCATTTTGTCCGCTTTGTTGGCAAATTCCGAAAATTCTATCGAGCTCAGTAAAAGACTCTACATTGATGGTGATGTGTTGTGAAACTGCCTGTGCAAGTTCTATAGGGCGTTTTGCGGGACCAGCAAAACTGATATTTGATGACTGTGTACCGCTGTTAAGTGCAATATTAAGTTCATTAACGCTGGCAACATCTAAACCATCAACTTGCTCAGCAACAAAATTCACTAACTCTGCCATTGGATTTGCTTTGATTGCGTAATGAAGCTGTAGATCTGAGGGCATAAGTTGTTTAAAATTTTGAATTTTCTTTTGAATAATACTTTTATCGTAAGCATAAAACGGCGTTTGCCCAACCTTGGATTTCAATTGAGAAATAGAAATACCATTAACTAATAACTCGCCTTGTCGATTTTTGAATTGAGTCATTGGAGCATGTTTGATGGTGGATTTTTTTTTCACTTGATTGACCTCAATGACATTATTACGAGCCTTGTGATAAAAATAAGCAGCTGTATTGTTGGCTTAATAATGAGCGATTGATTTTACCATTGGCATTGATCGGAAGCGAATCGATGAACTTGATAGCTTGCGGTTGCATATAATTAGGGAGTAATTTTTTGCATTGAGCCAAGCATTGTTTTTCGTTTAAAGTGGCATCTTCGGATGTGCTTATAATTAACACGACTGCTTGCCCTAATCGACTATGAGGAACACCTATTGCCGCCACTTGCTTGATTTTAGCATGGCTATAGAGTGGCGCTTCAATTTCTTCGGGGCTTATTCTATAACCAGAAGATTTAATCATGTCATCTTTACGTCCAATAAAATATAGAAAACCATCAACATCTCTTACTACTTGATCTCCAGACCACACCACTTTTTCATGACCATATTGGGCTCTTAATTGTTTTGGCAACGGCTTAAATTTTTTATTACTGATCGTTTCATTGCCCCAATAACCTAAAGCGACATGAACACCTTGATGAACAAGCTCGCCTTCTTCATTGGCTTGGCAAATATCACCATGGGAATTGAGAACTAAAATATTGGCATTGGGGATGGCTTTACCAATTGATAGAGGATGATTTTGAATCTCTGATGGTTCAAGGTAAGTACTACGGAACGCTTCAGTTAAACCATACATTAAGTAGATTGATGTATGAGGTAATTGCTGTTGCAACTGTTTTAATGTGGTCGGTGGCATCGCTCCGCCGCTATTAGTGATATAGCGTAAATTGTTAGTTGGCCAATCCAATGGTGCTAATTGAGTCCACAAAGCTGGTACGGCCGCTAATCCTGTGATTTTATAGTTAGCGACAGCATTAATGACATCGCGAGGTAATAAATATTCTAATAAAACAACACAAGCACCGGCAAAAAATGCGGTGGTTAATTGGCTTAAACCATAATCAAAACTAAAGGGTAGTACCGCTAGTAATTTGTCTTGAGAAGTATTGTTGAGGTAGCTGGCAACACTTTTAGCGCCTTCGACTAAATTAGTATGTGATAGAACAACCCCTTTAGGCTGACCGGTGCTACCAGAAGTGTAAAGGATCGCAGCAATGTCTTTTGCATTAATATTAGCTGGTTCAAAGTCTTTAGCAGGACTGCTCAAAATATTATTCTGTATTATATTGTTTTGCGGCTGAATAAAATCATCCCATTTTATACAATTTGTTGGGCAAGCTTGTTGTTTACAATCGGTTAGAATAATTTGTTTCAATGAACCGAGAGAATCGATGGTTGGTTTAAGTTGTTTATAGCGACTTAAAGAGGTAACCAAATAAGAGACTTGGCAATCTTGCAAAATATGTTTGACTTGAGGGCTTTTAAGTAAAGGATTAATGGGAACAAAAACACCTCCTGCAGCACTGATAGAAAACAGTGCAATCACTGCTTCAAATTGCTTTGGTAAATAAACAGCGATTTTTTCTGATTTTAAAAGCCCCGATCTTAAAAAACTTTGAGAGCTATTGTTGATAGCTAATGCAAGTTGCTGGTAACTGAGCCGTTGGTTTTTATGTTGTAATGCCGTGGCATCTGGTTTTTTAAGCGCAGATTGAGTGACTAATTGATGAAAGGTCTGAGGCATTTGTTAATATCAGTTAATGATGTAAATGGTAATAATAACAGTTATTTAAAATCTTAAATTTTGACGTTATTACGCAGTATTTTTCATTTTACCCCATCAATCACAATAAATGCTTAAAGATTTGTATAATTTTAAACAATAAGACCTACGCGCATGTTTCAATCTAGGGTAAAATTCAAGCTGTGATTAAATGACCTGGCAGCAAATGGCTTATACCCATAAGTCTTACTTGTTTACGGGGTAATGAATAAGGTAAAACATGAACGAAATTGATAATTCAGAACTAGAAACAAAACCAACCAATTTTATTCGTCATATTATTGATCAAGATCTTGCATCAGGAAAACATACGGCAATTCAAACTCGCTTTCCGCCTGAGCCAAACGGTTATTTACATATTGGTCATGCTAAGTCTATCTGCATTAATTTTGGCATTGCAAAGGACTATAACGGCCTTTGTAATATGCGTTTTGATGATACAAATCCAGCCAAAGAAGAATCTGCTTATGCGGAAGCTATTGCTAAAGACGTGCAATGGTTAGGTTTTCAATGGGCTGGTGAAATTCGCCACTCTGCAGATTATTTTGACCGTTTATATGGCTTTGCTGAAGAACTGATCCAAAAAGGTTTGGCTTACGTTTGTGAATTGAGCATGGAACAAATGAGAGAATACCGTGGAACATTAAAAGAGCCAGGAAAAAACAGTCCTTTTAGAGATCGTTCTATTGAAGAGAATCTTGAATTATTCAAAAAAATGAAAGCGGGCGAGTATGAAGATGGCACTATCGCTTTAAGAGCAAAAATTGATATGTCATCGCCTAACATCAATATGCGTGATCCTGTTGTTTATCGAATTAAAAAAGCGCATCACATTCGTACTGCTAACAAATGGTGCATTTACCCAACGTATGATTTTACTCATGGAATTTCAGATGCGATTGAAGGTATTACCCATTCACTTTGTACATTAGAATTTGCAGATCATCGACCGTTATATGATTGGTTTTTAGACAATATTTCGATTGATTGTCATCCTCAACAAATTGAATTTTCTCGATTGAATTTGGAGCACACCATTACGAGTAAGCGAAAATTAAATCAATTAGTGACCGAAGGAATTGTTGATGGTTGGGATGATCCAAGAATGCCAACCATTTCAGGTATGCGTCGAAGAGGTTATTCCGCCAATGCGATAAAAGATTTTATTTCAAGAACCGGTGTGACCAAAAAGGTTCATACCGTTGAAATGAGTTTATTAGAAAATTCTGTCAGAGAAGATTTAGGTGATAATGCACCAAGAGCGATGGCGGTTCTTAAGCCACTGAAAGTCACCATTACTAACTACCCTGAAGATAAAGTGGAAGAATTTGAAGCACCTTGCCATCCTAAAAATGAAAGCATGGGTACAAGGAAAATCTATTTTTCCAAAACATTATTGATTGACCAAGCCGATTTTAGAGAAAGTGCAAATAAAAAATATAAACGGCTTGTTTTAGGTAAAGCGGTTCGTTTAAGAAATGCTTATGTGATTACCTGTGATGATTTTGTCACAGATGATACTGGAAATATTATTGAATTATTATGTCATTATGATGAGAATACATTAGGTAAAAATCCAGAAGGTTATAAAGCCAAAGGTGTTATTCATTGGGTTTCAGAAAATCATTCTAAAAAAGCTGAAATTCGGTTATATGACCGACTGTTTAATGTTACTAATCCGGCTTTGGAAGATGATTTTTTACAAGCCGTTAATCCAAATTGTTTGGAAGTGATTAAAGATGCAAGAGTTGAACAATCATTAACCAAGGTAAAACCTGAAGATGTTTTCCAGTTTGAACGTGAAGGTTATTTTTGTGCGGATCAATATGATTATAGTGGTGACAAATTAGTGTTTAATCGTACCGTATCGTTACGTGATAGCTGGAAAAAAATTGAAGCTAAAAGTTAGCGCTAAAATTTGAATAAGGTTTAATCTTGCCTCAACAAGTCGCAATCATTTTTATCAATAATTATTCGGTTGCGACCTTTTTCTTTTGCTTTGTACATTGCATCATCCGCTCGTTTAACTAAACCTGAAAAATTTTCCTCGCTAATGCGTAGCTGAGATATGCCAATGCTGACCGTGACTTTTATATTATTTGGATTTAAACGCTCAGTTTTACTGCGAATTCGTTCAGCGATTTTTTTTGCTGTATTAATATCACATTCGTCCAAAAAGAAAACAAATTCTTCTCCTCCAAATCGAGCAACAATATCTTCATGACGACTTTCTTGCATTAAAAGTTCTGCGAAAGTTTTTAGCACAACATCTCCTTCTGCATGCCCATAAGTATCATTAATCAATTTAAAATGATCAATATCCATCATTAACAAACTGATATCGGTATTTTTTCTTTTTGCTCTGGCAACACGTTGATTGGCTGTTTCAAGCATATAGTGACGATTGAAAAGTTTTGTTAGCTGGTCTCTCATTGCCAAAAAAAGTAATGTGTCATGTTGTTTTTTAAGTTTAATGTGATTCGCAACACGTGCGAGTAAAATGGCTGATCTAAATGGTTTGGTCAAATAGTCTACAGCACCTAAACGTAAACCTTTTTCTTCATCATCATCTTGATTCATAGCGGTAATAAAGATGATAGGGATAGATGCGGTCATTTCATTTTTTTTCAATTGTTTACATACTTCATAACCATTCATTTTTGGCATTTCGATGTCTAACAAAATTAAGTCGGGTGGCGGTTCTGACTCACTTAATTGAATACACTGTTCACCTGTAGTCGCAATTTTTAAATGATAATGAGCTTTTAAGGAACTTGCCAAAAGTTGAATGTTAACGGGTTCGTCGTCTACTATAAGTATTGTTGCTTTGTCATCCATTTTCTTTTCTCATTTATATTTCATTTAATTTGAAATTCATCAAGTTCGAGAAGTTCTTTAAAGTGATTACGGCATTGTCGTTATCAAAAGTCTTAATTTGATTTTGTAAATCAGATAATATTTCTATTGCATCAGCTTGAAATATTTTATTTTTTAGATCGGAAATTTCTTCAGGATCAATATAATCGTTAGCTAATACTTTACTATAAATGCTATTAGTTTGAAGAGATATTTCTTCGACATTTACACTCGTACTGTTCTTTTTATTCTTAGATGTCTTGTTATCTGTTTTATCTTGTAAGTATAATGTTAATACCTCAGAGAATTTATTGATTTCCTTTTCAATATTGGATACAAATTGTTTAAAATTAGAACTATTATTATTGATTGCGGCAACCTCTAATTCTTCTGTTGCATTTTGCAGAGTCATACCACTCAGGTTGGCGGCTATTCCTTTTATAGTATGTGCGGTATGCCTTACACCTGAGATGTCATTATCGGTAACCATCTTATGCAATTCACTCAATTTTTTTGGTATGTCCTCAACAAACATTTCAACTAATGTAGCAAGTAATTTTTGATTGCCCATAAGGCGTTTTATTGCTGCATCTTTATCCCAGACTTTGATTGTTGATTGATTTAATTTGTTTAAAACGGCCTGATCTTTTACTGTCTTTTCAGGCCTTGTATATTGTAACCAATGACTTAATTTTTTTGCCAACACGTCAGCTTCAATCGGCTTGGGTATGTAATCATTCATTCCCGCATCGATACATTTTCTCTTATCGCCTTGCATCGAGTTTGCGGTCATAGCGATTATTGGAATCATTTTGTAGTGTTCACCTGCGGTACCTCTGCGTATATTTTTAGTGGTTTCATAACCATCCATTTCAGGCATTTGGCAGTCCATTAATATTGCATCATATTGGTTATCTATTGATGAAAGCTTTAATAAATTTAAAGCTTCAAGGCCATTGGCCGTAATATCGGCAGATAGCCCTAACTGTTCAAGTAATCCTAATGCTACTTGTTGATTTATTGGATTATCCTCAACGAGCATTAAACGATATGTCATTGGTTTGTCTGATGTTGACGAAACCTTTGTTAATTTAAGTTTTGGTTCAGGGATTTCTTCTTGAAAATTATTTTCAGCCTCTAGTAACGGTGATTGTGATGCAAAGATGTTATCTAAATTAATTATTTCAGATAACATCTTTAAAAGGCTAATCGTTGTTATTGGTTTAGGAAAATAATCAGTAAAACCTATTTTATTGTAGTAACTAGGATCTCCTGGATCACTAATCGTTGTCATCATGAAGAGTTTTATATGGTTTAACTTTTTATTTTTACGTATATTTAGTGCAAGTTCCACACCTCCCATGCCAGGTGTTTTTATATCAAATAATGCACCATCAAAATGTACTTCACTTTGACAATATCTAATGGCTTTTTCTGCATTTTCTGCTTCAGCAACGGTTACCCCCCAATGTTCTAATTGCCGTCTTAGTGAGCTTCTAGTTGATGAATTGTCATCAACTATTAAAATACGTAGCCCACTAACATTTTCTCTTGGCCCAACAGGTTTTGAATTTTCGCTTCCATTTAAATAAATACTAAAATTGAAACTACTGCCTTTATCTATTTCACTTATTACTTCAATGCTACCACCCATTAACTCACAGAGTTTTTTGCTAATCGATAATCCTAAACCTGTACCGCCGTATTTTCTTGTGGTTGAGCTATCAACTTGTGAAAATTTATCAAAAAGTAATGGAATATTAACTTTAGGTATACCTATTCCAGTATCAATAATTGAACAATCAAATCGAAGTTGGTCTTCTTTTTCAGGAGTTAACGTTGCTCTAATAATAATTTCCCCTTGATGAGTAAACTTAATAGAGTTGCCGACTAGATTTGTTAGTATTTGGCGTATTCTCCCAGGATCGCCTTTTACCCTAGATTGTTCAATCCCAACGATATCTAGAATGATTTCTAAGCCTTCGTTTTGTCCTTTAAAGGCAATTGATTCTGTGAATTCACCTAACATGTCTCGTAAATTAAAGTCTAAAATTTCAAGATCAATTTTACCGGCTTCAATTTTTGAAAAATCTAAAATATCATTAATTAAAGTTAATAAAGATTCTGCACTTGATTTAGCAAGATTGGCTTTATGTTTTTGATCTTTAGTTAACTCACTGTTTAATAACAAACTTAACATACCAAGAACACCATTCATTGGAGTTCTAATTTCGTGACTCATGCTCGCTAAAAAATCGCTTTTAAGCTGACTGTTTTGCTCTGCAATGTCGGTTGCTTTTTTAAACATGTTTTGTACATTATTTTGCATAATAGAAGCTGCAAAAAGGTCACTAATTTCCTGAAGCATAATTAAGGTTTCAGTATTTGAATTAGGGTTTTTAGTGTAAAGAACAAGAACACCCAATATATGACTAAGAGATAAACCTTGATTAGCTAGAGGAATGTAATACACACAGTTAGATAAGCTGTTATCAACTGCAGATGATGACAGCAAATTATTTTGAGAGCTGTCACTATGATTAAAAATTACAATTTCACGATTTTCAAACACCTCTTCACACTGAATGGTATCTTGATTTAATGTACTAGAAAAATCACCAATAGAGGATAATAAAGAAAAATGTCCTTCATTATTCTCAGGTATAAAAACACCACCTTTACTTGTATCTAAAAATAATTCCATATCCAATAAAATGGTTAAACCAGCTTCAAACCTTGCTTTTAAAGAAGCATGTCTTGACAGAGTCTTGGATATTTTTAATTTCATATTGGAAGATAGTAGCAATCGTTTCTTTTTGGTTTCTTCTTGAACTCTTTGGCTAACATCTCTTACCATTGCAGTATAAAAAACATTTTCACCATTATTTACTTTTGATACAGAAAGTTCTAGTGGAAATTGAAAGCCATCTTTTTTTAATCCAGTGACTTGAACAGCTTTATTCAAAAAATCGAGATTATTATTTTGATTGATTAAATGCATACCTTGCGAATGTTTCTTTCGTAAAGATTCTGGAATTAACAATGTAATATTTTTATTAATTAATTCTTCTTGTGTATGGCCAAACATTTTTATAGCGGCTGGGTTAGATGAAATAATAATACCTTCTTGATTCACCGTTACAATTCCGTCAGCAACAGATTCAAAGATATTCCGTGCAAGAGTTTCGCTTTTTAATAGTGCTAACTCGGCATTTTTTCTTTGCGTTATTTCTGTGCGAACAGCTAAGTAACTGACTGCTTTATTATTATCATCCATAATGGGAACTATTGTCGTATCGACCCAATAAATTTGTCCATCTTTTGCCCGATTGCAAATTTCAGATTGCCACACATGACCTTTAGAAATGGTTCTGTACATTTGTGTGAAAAAATCTTTATCATGATAACCAGAATTTAAGATCCTATGATTGCTACCTACGAGCTCATCTTTAGTGTAACCACTTATATCGCTAAATTTTTTGTTAGCGGATGTGATATCACCCCTTACATTGGTAGTAACAATAATGGCATGTTGATCTAGTGCATATTTTTGCAGTTCTAGTTCTGCCAAATATTTTTTTGCGGCATTATGACTAGCTTCTAGAGCTCTTTCATGTAATTCCTTTAATGACAACATTTTATTGAATGATTGTTAGGAGTAAATTATCTGTCCTAATAATTAACACGTGACCTGTCCGGATCTATTATTACCTTATTTGGGGTGAAATATGAACCGGACAGACTTTCACGAGAAACTAAAACAGATGAGATTTGAAG
>Ga0256845_1001222_pt1 | contig 21191 bp, 18 predicted proteins | sample RiftiametaG_FD_189101 | JGI IMG/M metagenome (GOLD analysis project Ga0256845, IMG submission 189101) | Tube worm associated microbial communities from hydrothermal vent at the East Pacific Rise, Pacific Ocean - Riftia | ecosystem: Host-associated > Annelida > Integument > Unclassified ...
TCCCCTTCCTGTGAAGCCTGCGGACCGGTTGGTTCGGTCATGCTTTTTTTGCCGCAGCTGACGAAAAGCATCATCAGTGCGAGTGCGATGAGTGTAATAAAGAATAGACGATTCTTCATTTCTGAGCCTCCTACAAATTTTATTTTGAGAATGCTATTCTGCTATTTCAGACACGGAAGATACAAAATGAAGGTTCATCATACAGACAGATTTGATTGTAATGATTATTTTTGCGTAGTAAAAAATCCGCAGAACGGTGAATAAAAACAGATGACTCCCCATACATTCCATACACACCTTACCCAAAATAAACTCAATAAATTCTCAATGCGGAAATGATAGTTAAGTCGATATAATTTGTCAATAAAAAAAATACTATTATTTTTTACTGCTGCATTCTGTTTTTTGCAGCGCCCTTATTTTCAGATAAAAATACACAATAACGGTATTGTAATAGAAAACAACTAAACCTTGTATAACCGTATTTATATAATCTACTAACGAATAAAGCAGTATAACCCTAAATATACTGTAATGTAATCCGTAGAGCTCAAACAGGAAAAATGATTATTGCCCAATGATAGTACTGTATGATATATTGTATATTCAGTATTACAATCGGGAGGCAAAGAATAATGACTATACAGGTAAATGTTTTAGCGGAAAATAATAATGAGGATGGACCGTTTATTGAAGTACTCCATGATACACAAGAAAACTCAATTGCGCTATCATACGAATACATTACTATTGCATTGCGAAAAGAAGAGTTTCTGGAACTGGCAGATGTTATCAATAGAGCAGCAGTAAAACTTACATAAACAGCTTGAAAAAATATTTACCAATCCAACCGTATCGTCTGTCCCGCGTCTGCTCTGCCGAAATCCCAAAAGCAGCAGTATACATAAACACGATAGCATATCTCTCCCTATGTTATTATTGCCGGTATAATACCGAGAGTGGCTGAATAATTGTATTATGATAATGATACATCAGCATCATTAACAAAATCATATCTCATCTTCATCAGCACCCCGGGATTTGCGGCAATAAACCGTGCAACATCATCCTGCCGCAAAGCATAGAGTTTAAGGGGTTCAGTAAATGAAAAAGTAAAAGCCGCCGGTTTTCCGGTATGCAGATTCTGAATTATCCCCACAACATCCCCTTCTTTCAAGACCGCAATTATTGTTTCATTTTTTGATACCTGTACCTTGCCGCTGCGAATAATATACAGTTCATTCAGCTCTTCACCTTCGTATATCAGTGTTCCGGCATCAGTGTATTCTATCGGAACCAGTATTGATTCAAGCCATGTTTTTTGATAGGATGTTAGAAATACAAATGAGGGGCTATTTGAGAGGATATTCCATGATTCAGCACTGCGTACGGTAACCAAGCGGCGCAATGTGTTTTCAAACTCCGTATCAGCAATAAAACTGAGAAACTTATCGCGTTCAATTGTATACGCAATAACATCAGTTTCAGCGATAACATCCGCCGTACGCTGCTGCTCGGTAATTAAGGCGACTTCACCAAAATAATCATAACTGCCGTATACTTTCTTGGTATCAATCCCTTCACTTTTCACTGAAACATTCCCGGAATAGATAATATAAAACTTATCTCCTTTTGTTCCTTCTCTAATAATCGTATCGCCTTTATCAAAACACTCCTCTTCAACAATTGAAAGAAATTCCTGAGCTTTACTGATAGGCAGGTCAGTAAAAAAGTCAAGATGTCTGAGTATACTTAAAACCTGATAGGCATTATCAAAAGTCGGCGTTGCAACGTTGAAGTATAAGGTGTTTTCAATACCAAATTGCGCTAAGGTCAAATGGGTTTCATTTTTCGGCGGAAAGAATTTTTTTGCCAAATGATAAATAACAATTCGTTTTTGCAGCTCCTCAGGTAATGTATTCATATACTGTATTGGTGTATGTAAGGGAGGGATATTCGCTTCATGATAAATGACATCAGAATCCCATGGAAAATTACGTAATTCCTGATATCGTTCCGGCGTAATAACCTTCTCATCTAATAATTTTTTATGCAGTGCCGGGTCGGCATTATGGTCAGACGAATAAACAAAACTCTTTCCCTGAAAGTTAAGCTTAAAACCAATTGCCGGAATAGAATGCAGTGTATAAAACATTTCAAAACGACCGCCATGAATAAAAACCGGCTTCCCGATTTTTACGGGCTGATACTCAAATAAACTCATAAGATACTCAACCGGCAAATCAGTCAGTGAGGCATATTTCCGCAGAAAGCTCATCATGATAGTCTTTGTCGCATATATCGTGATTTTTCCTTCTTCTAAAATTTTCTGGAATGTTCCCGCATCATGATCAGCATGATTATGCGTTAGTATAATACTATCAATCAGTTTCGGATTGACATTGGAATCTTCAAGCCATTCAGTTGAGTTCACCGGCGGATCAACCATAATGCCCGAGTGATTAAGCCAAATAATAAAGCCGCTGGTATTTTCATACGGATCGAAACCATTACTCATACCAAGACAGGTAACTCCAAAAAGCGGCGGTTTATAGGGTTCCGGCAGACGTTCGCCAATATCATACGTTGGTTTGTATTCAACCTTCCCTTTGACATTCGCAATAACCCGTTCCCCTTCACATACCTGAAAATCACCGGCAGAATCTCTTTTTATCGTAATTCCTTGTATCGTAAATGAATCATTTTCAAATAAACCGAACGCCAGTAAATCTGAAAATTGCATATTATTGCGGAAATATGCCATTTCTTTCGTTATATCGGGAACATGCATATTCCCTGCAGCAGTATCATAATCCTGATGCAGATCAATATGCAAGGGACCGAATACTGATTCCTGAAATGCCTGTTTGAATCGCTTTGCTTCACTTTCATAGCATATTAAATATGTTTTTCGCTTTTTAATGAAATAATTGTAATAAATAGGAAACTCAAACTCAGCAACACTAATCCCTTTTGACCAGTTGAAAAACTCTTTCGGCAAAACATAAATCTGCGGAACCCCCAGCGGCAGACTCATGGTATCCTTAATCGTTTCCGGAGGAGAACCGAATTGTATATAACCAATAGCGGTTTGAACAATATATCCGCCGCGTGGTAATAAAGTAACAATGTCCGTTAAGTCTTTTAAGAATTCCATATACGTATTCCTTCCCCGCAGCAGACGGTCAATTATTATATATACTGTATTATAAACTGTTTTTATACACTATTCAAGCATTGAATAAAAGGAAAAACAAAAATAGTCTTCGTATATAAAAATAATACTATACTCCCTGTTGTTAGAATTTTCGTTACCACTGATTTTGTCGTATCGTGTCCCACTACCATGTCTCAACGTATTCGCCCGTTGCTGAGTTTTATTCTTTACCATTATCGATTTTATTGTTTCCCTACTGATAGTGTAGTATTGAAACGCACACAAACAGTATGACAGTGGCATCATATCGCATTTTCTTTTGAATTGACAATTTTAAAAAGTGTACTATACTTGTTTTAATGAAGAAAATCATACTTGTTCATTTTTTATTAATTATCTTCCTAATGCCGACGTATGCTCAAAGCTCATTTGGTCAGGGTGGTCAAACTGCCGTTATTAATGATGATGCTTTTGAAGTAACAGAAAATCCGGCCCAATTGATTAATTTACCTGCTAATCTTGCAGTCAGTATCAGAGCATTATATTTTCATACTGAAACTCCCGGAACATTCTTTGAAATTGCCCTTAACACCAATACCTTATCATTAAAAGATAAAAATCTTATAAACAATTATATCCCGGTAAACAATTATATCCCGGGACAAATCGCCGTTGCTCTACGATATTATACCGTTGCATGGGGCATCAGTTATGATATACCGGAAAACTATCAGTATCACATGAGCATTGCCGATAAAGAAAATCTTTTCTTCTTTTCACATGATAACAAAACACGACTGCATCAGATTACCTTTGCCGGTGCAGTAAAAATAAATAATTCATTTTCGATCGGCATGAATACCCGTTTTATTCAAGGAACAATACATATTAATGAGAAATCTTCCATGCACATAGCTAATTCGTTTATACAGGTGCAAAATGATTTAACCTCATCAATAACCGGAGTCGGCTTTTCATTTGCAGTATTTGAAGAACTCATTATGCAGAATGTTGAAGTCGGTGTAATTATTGATACCGGAAACTTCATAAATGCTCGTATGCGAGGCACCTTTACACAAACAAATAACATTTCAGCAACAAACTTATACACCATACCGATTCGCGAGTTTGATAATTACCGTCAGCCTCCAACGATAACACTTGGCATATCATGGTTTTTAGGGAAAACGCGTCTTAACTCAGAGCTTATTGTTTCAACATTATTAATTCGCGATGAAATTCATCAGGACTCAATTGAATGGGATAATGATAGCCATACGTATACTGCTCCTGCAACTGCTTATGAATATCGACTTACTCCGAATATTAAAGTCGGCGGTGAATGGAAACTTTTCAACAAACCGGAAATTTTATTTCGAACCGGCATTGCTACCGAATTCGGGAATATGAAACTTCCCGAACAACCGTATACCAAAGCCGACACCTATAATGTATCTCAAAATATTATTTCATATCATATCGGATTCGGAATAAAAATAAAAAAAGTCATTATACACTGTAATGGTATCGGGCATTACGGTATGATATGGCGTGTTGTTGAACACACAGACATACAAAACAATACAACAACATATCAACGACGAGATACAACTATGCTTGGCTATGGGGTTGGGCTTGCGATCTCGTATCGCCCGACAATTATACGAAAACAGCCAACGCATTTTACTGATCCGATTTCAAAAGAAGCTCATAAAAACGACAAAAAAGATAATACAAAGAAATCAAAAAATGAAGTAGAATAAAATACCCTCCCGGCAGAAAGCGAAACTATCATATAAAAATCGTGCCCCCCTCCCCAATATCATGACAGACTTGATTACAATTTATCTCTCGTAACCGCACAAAAAATGTTTCATATACTCAAAAATAACACTATTACTTTTTAATAATTTTAAACTCAGTACGCCGATTCTTCTGGCGAGCATTAGGGGTTGTATTATCGGTAATCGGCATATCTTCACCAAAGCCTTTCCACTGTAACCGACGGCTATTAATACCGTTTTTAATGAGATAGGTAACAACACGCTGAGCACGTTCCTCGGATAATTTCTGATTAACACTGTGATCACCGACATTATCGGTATGCCCGCGAACCTCAAGTTGTATTGTACTGTTCTCATTCATAAACCGGACGATACGGTTTAGTTCATTGTATGATGAGGGGCGTAAACTTGATTTCCCGAAATCAAATTCGATATTATTTAATGTTATCATTGCCCCTTCTGTAAAGGGTTGTAAGTTAAAATCCAATGATTCAGGTGGATTTTCAGGATTAACCTTATCTGACTTAAAAAGATATCCATCCGCCTCAGCAAGAACTTCAAACGGATCCTGACCGGGAAATTGAAATGTAAACGTACCATCTTTAACTAATGTCCTTACTTCAGTAGCCCGTCCATCCGGTTCAAGACGAAATGCCGTTATATATCCGTTTATTGGTTTTTTTGTTATCGTATCAGTAAGAGTCCCTTTATAAACAGGTAACGGATCTGTTGCTCTTTGAGGAGAATTGGCATTCAATTCTAGTGCAGTATCCGGTTGTACTGCTTCATTGTGTATGGCATCAGCAAGAACAACATTCTCAGCTGCAGCAGCTGTATTATCCGGTATGCGTTCTGCCGGTCCTGATCGAGTATTTCCATGACCGGCACTTGCAATAAGCCCCGGTGGAACGATTCCCGGGGATAAACTATACAAACGGTTTTTTACCGGAAAATACACACGCCCATGTGCAATACTCGGCACGCCTCCCCCTTCATGATAATGCGGTGATGAGAATGTCCAATTTAATTTTTTTGACCGGATATCAATTGAATGCAATTGTCCGTTTCGATCCGGTACAAATACCGTTTCACCAACAATCGCAAATGCTGCCCCGCTCTCTGTATGATTCGGAATATAATCAATAATCGCTCCAGTGCCTGGATCAATAACAGCAAGCCGTTTATCGGTCAAAGAAATGTACAATTTCCCGTTATTGAAAACAGTAGGAGAAGCAACTAATGATTGAAATTGTTTATGCCAGAGCATCTTTCCGGTTTCAGCATCACAACAATAGAGATTATTCAGTGAGGTGCAATAGACATGAAGATTATAGACAACCGGTGTATAAATATTAATATCGTTTTCAAGACTTTTCTGCCATACCAGTTTTCCGGTATTCGCATTCAAACAAGCAAGCTTCAATGAAGATGAATGAAAATCTTTCCATGGCGTATATATATACTCATCCCAATAAATCGGCGAGCCGCCATATGTTCGCACTTCATCATTCTGCCAGATAATACACCCGTTTTGTATATCACGACAATAAAAATGATTCCGTGAACCGTAATAAATTCTATTATTAATAACGATAGGAGTCCCATATGTATTTTCTATATTATTTGCAAACGCCCAATTTGTCTCACCTGTCAATGCATTGAAACAAAACAGCCATCGTGCCGCATTAACGATAATGTTATTCTTATATACCACCGGTGAGTCAATCATTGCACTACCGCAATTATTTTTCCAGCGGACAATACCGGTTACTTCATCAACTGCATATAATGAATGGTCAATTGACACAAAATAGACAAGTCCATTACAGGCAACCGGATAATAGACAGCGCCCTCCGCTGCATATGACCAATTAAGTGAATTGAATTCGGGAGTAATTTCGTCATTATTGCCGGTAAGATACTGATTCCCCATGACCATTGGCCATTGCTCCATCGCAGCGCCGGCAATTGAAAAAATACACATACAAAGAATACCGACTATCAGGTATTCTGTTATTTTCATTTTAATCGTCCTTTAAAGTGAGCTTGTGAATGATAACCGCCAATATTAATATCGACAATATACTGAAAATACTCATCATGCAGGATTTTTTTTATTGTTGTTTTTTTAAATGAATGTGAGAAAAGAATTGCCCGGTTTGGCGCTAACACAATATTGGTTGGTGCAGATAACAAGGCATCCAGTTTACCGTTGAGCCGCCCGGACGAATATTCGATATAATCCGGGGTTTCATTGGAAATCCCGCTTAGTACTGAAAAGACTGCCGGTCGTATATTAGTATAGGTAATACAAATATTTGATGCAGTAACATTTTCCGCTTTTACTTCAAGCCCTTGAATATCACCCATAATCATATCAGGTATATATGAATACGTAAATCGAATGCCATTTTGTAAATCATATTTTTTAACTATATTATCATGCTGTTTCATATTTGGTCGGTAAATCACCAGATATATAATAATAAGGAAGGCAAGTCCGGCAATGCTCATCACACGCGAGACACTATGCGGATCTTTTTTTTGCTGATTCATATCAGTTTCTTTCTCCCATGAATATTCTCGCCCCTGCTGTCCGTAGCGGATAGTATTCTCTTTTCCGTCATGACTAATCAATTCGTGTTTCGACATGAATAAGCGCTCCATGAATAGCATCAATAACATCCGTTGCAATAACCGACCGGCTGGTCATATGCGGAATACCATCATAATCCTCATCAACAACAAGCTGTGCGGCAAGTCCGTGTAAATAAACACCGGCACAAGCAGCCATCAGCATTGGACGTTTTTGTTTGTAATATTGTGCAGCAAGACCGCTGATAATACCGGTTAATACATCCCCGGTGCCGCCTTTTGCTAATGCATTACTGCCGGTACAATTATGATAACGCTGTCCAACCGGCGTATGAACCGTCGTATGAGCACGTTTATATACCATAATTACTTCATAGTCCGAAGCACAGCGATCAACCGTTGTGCCGTTTTTAATTTGTTCACTCGTTGAAATATGAGCAAGCCGTGCCATTTCTCCCGGATGTGGTGTACAAATAATTGGTTGTTTATGACCGGATAGTATTGAGGTATCACGTGCAAGCAAATTCAGCCCGTCTGCATCAATAATCATCGGTCCCGAAAACTCACGTATACATAATTCAAGCAGTGTACGCATCTCTGATGAAGTCCCAACACCGGGACCAAAACCGATCACTGTTGCTTTCGGAAAAAAATCAATTAACCGTTGCTGTGCTGCTTCTGTATCGATAACACCGTTATGCATTGGAAGTGCCAGCACCATAGCCTCAGTCAATTTAATTGACATGATATCAAAAATATCTTCAGGAACAGCAACGGTCACTAATCCGGCTCCTATCCGATACGCTGCTTCAGCTGCTAATGTTGCGGCACCGGTTTTCCCGGCACTGCCGGCAATCAGCAATACATGCCCGAATGTTCCTTTGTGCCCGTCAAGCGGGCGATCAGGAAGATAATCCGCTTTTATATCAATAAAATAATCTGATGATTCTACCGCTTCAAGTAAATCTGGCGGAAAACCAATATTCCGAACGAGTAAATCACCGGTGTACTTCCACCCGGGAGCAGTTGTTAATCCCCACTTCGGAAGACCGAGACATACGGTTACATCACATTCCATCACATCACCGGATTGTATATCCGGTTCCGATATCCATCCGGATGGTACATCAACTGCAATAATACGCTGCCCGCGTTTTTGTTTATGCATACTGTTAACATCTTGTATAATTGACTGAATAACCCCTCGTGCCGGTTGTGTAATACCTGTTCCTAAAAGAGCATCAACAATAAGCACTGACTGACGCCATAGGGTACGTTGTTCATGGTCAAACTCTCCGTCAAGCTCAATTATTTCAACGCCGGCATCAATGGCATGACTGCACATATTTGCCGCTTCACCTTTTAATGCGCGTATCGATGACGTTACTATAACAACTACCGTATAGTTTTTCTCATGCAGCAGCCGTGCGATAACAAAACCATCACCGCCGTTATTACCCGGACCACATAAAATCGCAATAGTATTTGATTCATCAAAATCAAAATGTATGATTTCATCAACAACCGCTGCACCGGCATTTTCCATTAATGTCTGCTCGGGAATATGACGTTCTTCAATAGTCAAACGATCAATTTCCTGCATTTGTTTTCCCGTTACTATTTTCATTCCCATACCACCACGTTTAATATATTCTCTTCAACTTGCACCTGATATATTTCATCATGCGGACCAATCATCGGACGGCTGATATACTCAGCGGAATGTACATTCTCATTACGGATAATTTTTCGAGTCAGTAATGAACCTTTATTGCCAATAAGAGAAAACTGCATGGTATAGTTGCCTAAATATTTCGACAAATATAACAACCCGTCCTGACTGGCAGAGTAAAAAAGTTCATCTGAATCATTCCCGCGATATAATAATACCGGCAATTGCTCTCCGGCAAGAGCAAACCGATATATCCGATGGTCTACAATTTTCTGTTCATCATCAACAGTATCAAACGCAATAATTATTGTATCTTTCACCGGAGAAACATCCATTCCCGTTACTGAATAACCAATAATGCCATTATCGGGAACTTCTTTGAATAAACGTTTTAATGCTGCTGTATTGAGTTTTTGATTAAATACTGCAGTATTTTTCAAAATCCCATCCCGGTAGCAATATACCGTCCAACCGGTACCGGATACACATAAAACTATTAATTCATTGAACTTATTAATCATTATTGCATGAATATTATAAAATGGTTTGGTGAGAGTATTATGAGACATAATACTGCCGTCTCGACCAAGAATAGTATTCAGGCTGCCGTCTCGATTATATACTTTAATAAATGATTTTTCTCCCGTCCAGTCAATATGCGATTTTTCAATTGTATCAACAACATATAACGTATTATTCGTATCAACCGTAAGATACTCAACTTCCGTAAGCCCTGATGATAATGCAGAATAATTTGTTATCCTATTTGTCTGATGATACACCCGAACAATGCCATTATTAGTAACCGAATATGAATACGTTTTTACCGTCACGGCATATGAACCCGTCGATGCATTTGAACCGATTGTCGTTACAAACTCTCCCCCGCGTCGGTAATGTAATACTTTTGTTTTTGATGGATCAGGAAGATAAATATCTTTATTAACGACCAATACATAATGAGGATACACAATCTCATTATCGTCGTTCGTTACAACTGTTTTTGTATATTCCGGCAACGATAATATTGTAACCGGTTTCAATACAATAGAGCGCCAGTGAGCACAACCGATTAATGCTGTTAGTATTAAACTGCACAAAAAAAACACGCCGTATATTCGTTTTTTCATCGGCAATTGTTTCCCGCTTTTATTCATACATAACCTTCACTGCAATCGTTGCAACCTGTTCGGCTTCTTTTGTCGTTAACCGCGGGTATAATGGAAGAGCAACTGTTTTTTTAGCAGCGCGTTCGCTATGCGGAAAATCCTGCATTGATAAATCAAGAAATGAATGAATCCCCTGTGGATATGGACGAACAACCTTAATTTTAAATTGCGCCATGCGATCAATCAGGGCTGTGCTGTTTCCTTCAATAAGCAATGGGAAATATGAAGGAATAACCGTTCTATCAGCTGTTATATCATAGGTACGGCAAAACTTTGACTGTTTCATTCGCGTTCGATAAAAATCTGCCAACTCATTTCTTTTAGCAATGATTTTGTTTTTATACACATCCAACTGTGCGGCACCAAGAGCAGCTTGAATATCCGACATTGCATAGTCATATGATGCAAGGGGCGTATGTTTTTCGCGATAATCCCTCAAATCACGCATCTGTAAATACTGATTTCGATTCGCGCAAAAAACCGCGCCCCCACTGCCGGTCGAAATCAAGGCATGCCCATCAAAACTGCAAAACGCAAAATCACCAAATGTCCCAACTTTTTTCTCTTTATATTCGGCTCCCAGTGCATGGGTTATATCTTCAATAATAACAATATCGCGCTCACGTAAAAAATCATATTCATCCATTGGCGCCGGTACTCCGAACGTATGAGCTATTATGATAGCTTTCGTTTTATCAGTAATGGCATCAGAAATCTTTTCATAATCAATAAAATAGGTCCCTTCACGAATATCAACCGGTTTTGGTATAAAACCAATATTTTTCATTACCGTTAATACCGCCGGGCGCATATACCCCGGAACAATGATTTCATCGCCGTGTTCAACACCGGCGGCAGTGATGGCAAGTGTTATTGCGGCAACACCATGATTGGTAACAAGACAGTGTTTTGCGCCGATGTATTTTGATAGTGCTTCCTCAAATTTACGTGCTGTCTTGCCATGAGCAAGCTCATGGGCAATCATTGTTTCCATTATTTTTTCAAGCTCATAGGTTGTTATTGTCGGTTTATTAAAAACTATTGGCATGAACACTCTCCGATAAAATATTATTTTAATTATTATTAAGAAACGCGATTCGTTTCTGATATACTATTTTTTTGTTGCACCTTTTTATAAAAATGGCATGCGACAAAATGCCCTGATTCAACTTCGGTCAACTCAGGTTTTTCAGTACGACATATTTTTTCAGCCATATAACAGCGTGTATTAAACGGACACCCTTTCGGCGGTGATGCCGGACTCGGCAAATCACCATGCAGAACTATTCGCTGCTTTTTCTCTTTCTTATTAATAACCGGCACTGCTGACATAAGCGCAACTGTATATGGATGTAATGGAGTACGAAATAACGCATCCGTATCTGCCATCTCCATAATCTTTCCAAGATACATTACGATAATACGATGTGATATATGTCGAACAACTGCCAAATCATGCGCAATAAATAAGTATGACAGCTTCATTGATTCCTGTATATCCATAAGCAAGTTTAATATCTGTGCTTGAATAGAAACATCAAGCGCTGAAACCGGCTCATCAAGAACAATAAAATCAGGATTAACCGCAAGTGCACGAGCAATACAAACCCGCTGCCGTTGCCCGCCGCTGAACTCATGTGGATAGCGATGACGTTGTGCAGGATCTAAACCGACACGATGCAGCAATGCATTAACCTGTTCATCTACCAGAGCACGTGTAGTTATGGTATGCAATAATAACGGTTCCCGTAAGGTCTGATTAATAGTCATACGCGGATTCAGTGAACCATAGGGATCCTGAAAAACTATTTGCATTCGTTTTTTTAATGCTTTCCATTGAGCAGATGACGCTACGGCTAAATCAACACCATCAAATACAACGCTACCGCCGGTAATTGGTTCAAGTCCAAGAATTGAACGTCCGGTTGTTGTTTTACCGCATCCTGATTCACCCACCAAGCCGACAGTTTCTTCACGGTCAACCGTAAAACTAATCCCATCAACTGCATATACATATCGCTGCGGCATGAAAAAAAACGGCGGTTTGCGGGTAAAATATGTCTTTAAATTATTTACTTGTAATAATACATTTTGTGTCATAATGAATTCCAATAAAAACAACGAACCATACGTTCCGGAGTACTCGTGGTCAGCTCCGGCAGTTCTTTCGTACACTTTTCTCGTTTATGCGGACAGCGCTGCTCAAACGGACACGCCTGCGGCAATCCGATAAGATTCGGTACATGCCCGCTGATGGAATGCAAACGCTTACGTTTCCCGGAAAGCTGCGGAATTGATTTAATTAAACCGATTGTATACGGATGCTGCGGCGTCTTAATAACTGCCTCAGTTGGTCCCGATTCAATAATTCTTCCGGCATACATAACCAGTACGCGTTGTGCTATATCAGCAACAACACCAAGATTATGCGTAATTAATAATAATGCCATCCCCATTTTCTTCTGCAGTGTCAGTAACAATTCTAATATCTGTGCCTGGATAGTAACATCAAGTGCTGTTGTCGGTTCATCGGCAATAAGCAGATCCGGTTTACAGGAAAGTGCTATTGCTATCATAATACGCTGCCGCATACCGCCACTCATCTGATGTGGAAATGTATTTAATTGTTCTTCCGGTCGGGGAATACCAACCATCTCTAATATTTCAACTGCCCGATCATTAAGAACTGCACCGGATACATGCTGGTGAAGATGAATTGCCTCTTTAATTTGTTCTCCAATAGTAATGACCGGATTAAGTGAGGTCATTGGTTCCTGAAAAATCATAGAAACATCACCGCCGCGAATACTGCACATTTCAGATTCACGAAGTGAAAGTATATCCTGTCCTTTAAAAAGAACCCGTCCGTCGGCAATATGCCCCGGCGGAGATGGTATGAGACGCATCACGGATAATGAGGTTACCGATTTCCCGCATCCTGACTCGCCCACAAGCCCTACTATTTCACCTTCCTGCACCTCAAACGAAACATCATTGACTGCTTCAACACGCCCTTCTTCAAGGGCAAAATAGGTATGCAGGTTTTCTACTTTTAATATCGGTGCAGTCATTGTTAATCATCCTTCAAGCGTGGATCAACCGCATCACGAATTGAATCAGCAAATATATTCAAGGATAATACCAGCACAAACATAAACAGCCCTGCAGAAGTAATCTGCCACCATACTCCGCGTGAAACCCATTCCATACGTGCATCATCAATCATGCGCCCCCAGCTTGGCAAAGATTCCACCCCTAATCCGAGAAATGTTATAATAACTTCCGCTAAAATTGCCCCAACAAACATTAACGATGCCTGAATAACAATTAAATATAAAATATTCGGAAGTATATGTTTAAATATCTGTATTATCGGATGTACACCAAGCGCACGTGCTGCTTGTATATATTCACGCTCTTTATGTTTCATCACTTCTGCACGAATTATCCGTGCTAAACCGATCCAGCTTGTTAAACCCAATGATATGTATACAACTTGAAGACCGCGCAATTCAATACCAAATATAGTTTTCCCTCCCAATGCATATGTTAAACCAAGCACTAAAAGGATACCCGGTATTGATGCAATGGTCTGGTACAACCATACAATTATGTCATCAATAAATCCGCCGTAAAAACCGGCTAATGCACCAAGCAGTACACCAATAGGAACCGCAATGCTGACAACAATCAGCCCAACGGTCATAGAAACATTGATACCATAGATAACGCGAATCGCAACATCACGACCGAAAATATCCGTTCCAAACGGATGCCGCCAGCTCGGCGGTTCATATGCATCCCCCGTTGTAAGATCATAATTCCGGCAAATCATACCGCACCCGACGAGTAATGCCAAAATTGTATAGATAACAATAATGACAAAGCAGACCTTTGCCCATGAATCACGTTTCAATCGCTTAACCGCTTCCGAAAAAATCCCTGTAGTATACAATGAACGCATTATCCCGCCAACCTTACTCGTGGATCAACTACGGTATATAAAATATCCGATATTAAATTAAACACGATATACAGCATTGAATCAAAAAAAACAAACGCCTTGATAACCGGAAAATCACTGTTAAAAATCGCCTGTACGAGCCTCCCGCCGAGCCCGGGAATACCGAAAAAGGTTTCCAATAGCAATGAACCAAGAAATAAAAACGGCAGAACAATTACCAATCGTGTGATAATCGGAATCATTGCATTACGTAATACATGTTTGAATAGTATGATATCATCCGGTAAGCCTTTCGCTTTTGCAGTCCGGACATAATCTTGACGTGTCTCATCAAGAATAACCGACCTGAAAAACCGAATATCTCCCCCGATAGCGGTTATTACATAAATTAATGCAGGGAGAATGTAGTACTTGATGCCGCTGATCCCTGATTCATATCCCATAATTGGAAACCATCGTAATTGATACGCAAAAAATTGTTGTGCGATAATAATAATAACTAAAGCCGGAACACTCATTCCGATAACACAAAGGAAAACTATTACTTTATCCGCTGCGGTACCACGTTTATACGCAACAAATAATGATATTGAAATAGAAATATAAACACTGAGTATAAATGCCGGCACCATATATGCAAGTGACGGACCGGCACCACGGAGAAACATTTTACCTATTGGTTCCCGCGTTTTTAATGATTTTCCCCAATGAAATGTTACCGCACTTATTAAGTGATTAAAAAATTGACTATCAAAAATCTTACCGATATAACGCCAATTATATCGCGTGGTTTTCCCGAGTTCTACTGACCCCTGAAGTAATATATTTGATACATCAGAGTATTCCAATTGCAATGCAGCATGCTGTATATCGCGTGGTGATGGGGAAGCATTATTCGTTACTGTATAATGCTGACGAGCATATGCATACTTCACCGCATTTGTGCGCACTGCATGAACATTAAAAATGAGCGGTTTATCAAACCCCAAACGTCGGGCAAATGCCGCAACTTGTTCGGGAGAGGCATTTTTCCCGATAATATTATATACCGGATTTCCGCCGACAACATTGAAAATTAAAAACGTAAAAAGCATAACACCGAAGGTAATCGGTATTATCGCGATTATTCGTTTTAGTATATATGCGCTCATTAGTACCCTATCCTTTGCTTCCGCTGCGCAGTATCTATCCGATAATATTTTATTGCCTGATTATTAAACCGATTCGGTTTATAATTTTTCACCCAATCATACCGCAATCCATACCCGATTCGATGAATACCGTATATCCATGGACAGTCTTCATTCACCAGCATAACCATTTTTCGATAGAGCCCCTGCCGCGCCGGTGAATCTTCCATTGTCATGGCACGCTCATACAGCTGATTGAATTCAGGGTTATCATAATTTGAACTGTTCGGACCGGGAGAGGAATTCGGTCCGTAAAAAAGCTGCAGAAAATTCTGCCCGTCAGGATAATCCGCCTGCCAGGCAATACCGAAAATCTGTGCCCCTTTGTTATGAATTTTATTCATAAACTGCGGCCAGGTATTAAACACTATATTAACAGTAATGCCAATGTTAGCCATCATTCGTTTAAATAATTCTCCCATTTGCCGTGCCGTTGTATCATCACTGCCGGAATCATACGTTACGGTAATCCCGTTACTGATATCATAACCGGCATGTATCAGTAATTGACGTGCTGCATTAATATCATAGTTCACATACGGATTTTCAATCCCTTCAATATGACCGACTAATCCCGGAGGTATCGGCTGAACTGCAGGCAGCCCGCGATTATTATAAAAAAGATCAAGTGATAATGAACGGTTATACGCTATACTCATTGCCTGACGCAGGGCACGGGTCTTTTCAGAATTTCCGCCAACCGTTGCATCATCCATATTAAATGCAATATAGGTAATATCAGGAAGAATACTTATTGTCAGTTTCATCCCTTTCTCAATGAGATATTTCTGCAAATTACCTTCAGCATCAATTGCCGCATTATAATTATCTTTTGGTATACCGCCGGTATCAAGTTCACCATTCATTAATTTTAACCAGTACGGCTGATCCTGTTTAATAATCGTATAGACAATTCGATCAATAAACGGTAAGCGTTTTCCGGCATCATCCAATAATCCTGCTGCAGCATCTCCGCTTTCTCCTTCAGTCGGATAATAATCAGGATGATAATTCGGATTACGATCGAAAATAATCCGTGCATTGCGCACCCATTCCGTCAGCATATACGGACCGGTTCCCACAGGATGAGCACCAAATTCTTCACTATAATACGAAACTGCTTCTTTTGGAACCACAACACAATACGGCATTGCTAATACCATAATCAATTGTGGCGACGGGCGCGTAAGCGTAATACGTATTGTATACCGATCAAGAGCACGCATACCTGTTACAAGAGCATCATAATCAGTTACCGGCGAATCAATACTTGCCCGATGCCATGCATCAAGCCCTTTAATATTAACAACATCTTCAAAAATCCAATATCCGGTTGATAGGGTTTTTACATCAGCAATTCGTTTCCATGAATAAATAAAATCAGCTGCGGTTACTTCACGTCCTTTCCCGTCTGTATTGGTGAAACAGGGATCATCCTGAAAATATATTCCGTGTTTAATACGAATAGTATAGGTTAAACGATCCGGACTGACAATAGGCATACCATCAGCAAGCAAAGGGATTATTTCATAAGGACGTTTCAGATAATGATACTCAAATAACGGCTCATATATTTTCGATAGGCAGGCAACCGAATACGCATTGCCACTGTCAGCAGGATCCATACTGGTAACATTCACCGTTAGAGCACTGCGAATGGTATTACCAAGAAATTCATCTCCCTTTTTATAAAACCAAGATTGAATAATATCAATATTAAGCGCGAGAATAATAAAAATGAAAATAAGCGATACAATAATTGCGTTAATGATATAAAAGCGCTTCATGCGAGCTGCACATCCCTCCCCGGTGTATAAAGCATAACAGTTATTGTTGTCGTGATTTCCTGTTGCAGCTGTACAATAGCATTATACAGCATCACACTATTTAATTATGGTGCGTCAATGCCGGACGATACATAGGCATTTTATCTGCCTTGTGTACCACACCATTCAATTATGGGGTTGTCGGTGTCGGTCCCGGAGTTTGTGCAGGAACAGAACCGCCCGCCGTATCTGCGGCACCTTCAATTGGTGCTTCAGCCGGTGCACTTGCACCAGGAGTTGTTATACCGGGCTCTCGTTCAATAACTGAGGTATAACCGGATTTCGATACCCATATGGCTAAACCAAATGTAACAATAAAAAAAGCAACCACCAAAATTGATGTCAGGCGATTTGCAGGATTTACCGTATTCGAACCACCGGCGCCCTGTCCGCCGCCAAGACTAAAAAGTCCCATATCACCGCTTTTACTTGATGTTACCAATACTAATAGGATAACGATAACACAAAAAACAGCATACATTGTCAATGCTATGTATATGAATATCATTCTTGAAAACGCTCCTTCATGCCATATATACGATATTATTTAGAACGCACATTATTATGTATTGATGCTTAAAAGTCAAGCACAATTCAATTGCAGCACGGATTCCAATAGTGCACAATACCTTTACAATACACCATACTGATTTCACCGTTACTGTTCAGCTCAATTAACAACAACAATATAAATCAGGGACGATAGCCTTTGCCGGAGAACGGACTCGAACCGTTACGAGATCAGATCTCACGGGATTTTAAGTCCCGGGTGTCTACCAATTCCACCACTCCGGCTTTAAATTTTGTAAGACGTAAAATATAGTGTATCCGTATATTCGTCAAGGAATTTTAAGTGCTTGTTTGAAGTATATCGATACGTATTTCTCCGCCTTGATGATATCGTTCACCGTATAGAAGATGAAACAAATACAGTACTGCCGCCACACCGCATACGCTATACTTCTTATACGAACAGCATACTTCATTATTACTTTGACATAACAAATCATTATTTGTAACTTGACGAATATGATATTGCACCATACACTTACCTACTCAAGGAGGAACTTATGCGGAGAATAACAGCTTTACTTTTTAATAGTGCGCTTATTTTTTTATTAGTATGCCCAGTTTATGCCGCTCCGCCAATACCGTTATTCCATCATCCCTCGTTATGGATAATTATTATTCTGGCAATTGTTATTCTCTGTGGTCTTGCATCTATTCTCTATATACTGTTTGCCGCCGGATACAATAATAAACCGGTATTACATAATACCATTTCATACATCAACAATTTATGGAATGCTCCAAGTATGGTAGACCATCGTAATCATGCCGCTGAAAAAATTACCGATGAATTGCTCAATGATATTGATACATCGCGCCGACATCATGCCGAAGCATTATGTGAGTTCTTTAATCACCTTGGCTATCAGGTGCATACCGGCATCCTCCCTCTGGCTGCAGTACATCAAATATTAGGAAGTGAATTATTACGTTATTGGCATGAAAAAAATTATCAGCATCTTGTACGCATAAACGAAGAAGAATACAAACGTAAAAGTCCGTATTCATTCAGTGGTTTTGAGTATCTGGTAGAACAAATAAAATCTATACCAATACAACCATACTCATATCAACCCTCATCAGCAATGACGCCCCATACCCCTCCGATGTCTCCAATTAACATTATGTTATATATATTCGGTATCATTGCTGTTATTTCGATTATTGCATTATTACTTGTCTATTTTATTGCCCCGATAACAATGTAATATAATATATGTCAGATATTCAGCTTGTATCCGCCCGCACGGCAAAAAAAGTATTAATCATTCACTGTTGCCAAGCTGATTTTCCTGAAGTACTGGTAGATACCTGCATCACTTCAGGGATACAGTATGATACCTGCCTTCTATCAGAGCATAAAAAACTACCGATTGATGTATCTGTATATTGCGGTGTTTTTCTCTCAGTACTTGACGAAAAATACCCTTTCCCCGCATCACCGATACACCGTCCTGATATACGTCAATTCCTCAATACAACACTTCACATGAACATTCCATTAATCACTATCGGAATCGGAGCATTGCTTCTTGCGGAAATAGCAGGTTCAACAATTCGTCGTAGCCCGGCTCCCGAATTCGGCTGGCATGAAATGCATCTCTATCCCGCACAACAAAAAGACCCCTGTTTACGGAATATTCCAAATCATTTTTATGCTTTCATATGGAATCATTGTACATTTAATACACCCGAAAACACTGCCTTCCTTGCCGGCAGTGAATCAAACCCTTATCAGATATTTCGCATCGGTACGAAAAATTATGGTTTTTTGTTTCATTGTGCATTACAACAAAAACAAATCGATACTTTTTTACTGCACATGAAACCGTCTTCCCGGTCTTGCTTCAATGAAACTATTACTGAAATACAAACAACAACACCGGTACTCTTTAATCAGACATTTGAGGTATGTCAGCAATTATGTAATAATTGGATAACAATGCTGTAACATACCGATAGTATACCATCCGGATTATGCGTTATACTTGTTGACATTACCGCACTGCACGTACAAAATTATATATGAAGCATGCAAACAGGTGTATTTTTATATAACTGTCTGCAATAAATGATGATTATTTGATAAATATGCTATAAAAAATGCCGATATTAAATAAAGAACAGAAAATTATTGCGCTTTTTATCATTGGTGCCTTATTACTTGGCAGTATCTTGCGAATTGTATTCTTACAGCCGGTAATACGAGATTGGTTAACAGCGTATGATTTGCTCTATCACCAAAAGAATATTACGGTAACTCTTGATGGTGCAGTACAGAATCCGGGAACATATACTATGCTCTCCGGAAACACTGTTAAGGATTTAATAAGAAAAGCCGGTGGATTATCCAAAAATGCTGCTGTAACCGCTTTCAATCAGATATTGGAAGATAACACTCATTACACTATTCCGTTTGCAACAGCAAAAACGAATCGCCGAGTAAACATTAATACTGCCGGCATTAAAGAATTAGAATCAATACCGTATATTGGAGAGGTAAAGGCTCAAAGAATAATGGATTATCGAAATAATCACGGCGCATTTTCTTCAGTAAACGAATTACAACAGATAACCGGAATTGGTGCAGTAACAATAGAGCGCATTCGTCAATATGTTGTTACGGGAGATAATCATGAATGAAACACATCATTTCAGTGAAAATGAAAATGAATTAAAAGTTGATTCAAATTCTATGGGAAAAATCCTTGAAGAAATTACCACAGATAATGAAATGTTTATCCCCCCTCCTCCTCCCATGACTGATGATTATCAAGCTGCACCTGAAGCGGATAAGACTGATACACTTATATCTGATGACGAAGCGAATGATCTTGAAGAGGAGACAACGGGAAGTATTGACAGTATTGAAGCTGAAGAAACTTTCTCAGACGATTTTTCACTTTCAGCCTCAGATTCAGACATAGAACGGACTTCTCAAGCAGATGAGATCTCCTCATCAAATGATGGGGAGATAATTGAAAAAGATTCTGATTCTGTGATTGAAAACAATAAAATACATTCAAATACAGATAATATGTACAATACTGAAAGCAACAATGATATAAATGACAATATTTCAGATAATATTGTACATAATGTTGAAGATAATACTATTATTGATGAACAAAATAATGCCGTTCCAAAAAGCGCCGACAATGATACCCCTTCGCAACTACAAAATACCCCTGCAATGAGCGATTCTCAGCAGCATAAAAAGTTAAATGATGTAATTGATCAAAATGCTGAACCGGACGACATTAC